>Ga0268264_10000078_pt1 | contig 249595 bp, 245 predicted proteins | sample KBSSwiS32_FD_190357 | JGI IMG/M metagenome (GOLD analysis project Ga0268264, IMG submission 190357) | Switchgrass rhizosphere microbial communities from Kellogg Biological Station, Michigan, USA - KBS Switchgrass S3-2 (SPAdes) (version 2) | ecosystem: Host-associated > Plants > Roots >...
CGCGACAAGATCGCGGCGTCCAAGCGCAAGGGGCTGTGGATGGGTGGACCGTTGCCGCTCGGCTACACAGTCGAGAACCGCAAGCTGGTGGTGAACGAGACCGAGGCCGAACTCGTTCGGCATATCTACACCCGCTATCTGGAACTCGACTCGGTCATCGAGTTGGCCGATGAACTCAACCGACAAGGACACCGCACCAAGGTCCAGCAGCGGGTCAGCGGTCCGCATCGTGGTGGCTGCCTGTTCCGCCGTGGCACGCTCTACCACCTGCTGTCCAACCGGATCTATCTCGGCGAGATCGCCCACAAGGGGCAGCACTTCCCCGGTGAGCACCCTGCCATCGTGCCTGCCACACTCTGGGACCAGGCAGCAGCCAAGCTCAAAGGCAATGCCTCGGGGACATCGCGGCGCCTCCGCAATCAGCAGCCCAGCTTGTTGATTGGGCTGGTGTTCGACGGCGAGGGCAGGGCGATGACGCCGAGCCACGCGACCAAGGCTACTCGTCGCTACCGGTATTACGTTACCCGGCCCGATCAGCTTGAAGGATCACCGGCCTGGCGGATCTCGGCGCATGATCTGGAGAAGCTGGTCTGTGAGCGGCTGTCGATCTTGCTCACCGACCGGCAGGCCATCTGCGATCTTGCTGTCGACCAGCCGGTCGAGGTCATCCAGCAGGCGCTGGCCAAGGGAGACGTTCTCGCCGCTACCCTGCGCAGCGCGCCAGCGCGGGAGCGGGCGCCGATCCTACCGGGAATCGTCCGGCGCATCGATCTCCAGGAAGAATGCATCGAACTGACCGTCAACTTGAGCGGCCTTGCCGAAGCGCTCGGTCTGGAAGTCCCCGAGCATAGCGACCCGATGGTGCTGCTGGTCGCGGCCACCAAGGTCAGGCACGGGCATCAGCTACGCTTGGTGATCCCGGGACCCCAGGCGCTCGATATCGTCCCCGCCAATCGCGATGAGAAGCTGGTGGCACTGCTCGCTGAGGCTCACGTCGCGCGCCAGCTGATCCTGGCGCAGCCGGACCAGTCGATCGCCAGCATCGCAGCCGACAACGGTCGCTGTCGCACGCGTCTGGGCAAGCTCGCAGCTCTCGCATGCCTCGCGCCTGACATCGTCACGGCCATCGTTGAGGGGCGCCAGCCACCAACCCTCACTGCGCGGGCGCTGCAGGGCATCGACCTGCCGCTCGCCTGGCCGGACCAGCGCGCGCTGCTCGGGTTCAGCTGAACCCGCCTCATATCAACTGCAGTCAGGATTCTGGCGACAGAGACGGCGGTCCTTCGACGCCCATTTGATGCATGAGATTGCCGCGTCTCTGACTGCAGCCGATACCAAGCCAGCCTCGGAAACTCGCGCAATTGCGCCAGAAATGGCGACGATCCCGGCGAGGACCCCTTGAGGGGGAGATTTTCAGGACTGTTTGGTGCGGTCGAGAAGACTCGAACTTCCACGGGCTTTCGCCCACAACGACCTCAACGTTGCGCGTCTACCAGTTCCGCCACGACCGCATCATCGTCAAGGCACCAAATGAACTTCAGTTGGCCGCCCCGGCTGGGTAGGAGGGCGCCCCTAGCAAATGGTCCCGGTGCCTGCAAGCGTCGAAATCCGCATTGGCACATCAATCCGGCTTCCAGCCGATCTCCGCCGACCTGGCTGACTTCGGCGCATCGATGATCGCCTGGTTCACCGTCTCGCTCTCGCCCGGCGCCAGCACGCCGCGCGCCGGCGGCGCCTCGACCGAGTAGACGATCCGGTTATACTTGTCGCGCAGCACGATCAGCAGCATCGGCACCGGCTGCCGCTTCTGGCTGATATTGGTGATCGTGCCGGAAACGTTGAAGAAATCGGTCCCGTTGGGCAGCGGGCGGCGCTCCTGCCGATTGGGCGGGAAGTCCAGCTTGAGGTCGGGCCGCTCGGAAGCGAAGGTCGATCGCGCCATCGGCACCCATGCCGGCAGCCCGAACCAGGCGACCGCGCCGATCGTCGCCGAAACCACCAGCGCGAACCCCACCGCCATGGCCATCCACAGCCTGGCCGGGTTGCGGCGCGGCCGAAACGGCGGCTCGTAGGCAAAGCTCGAAGGTCCATCGTCGCCCGGCGATGGCATTTCGCCCGGCTCGTCGCCATAGATCTGCGGGCTGCGCGTCGCCTGGTCGGCGAACGGCGAAGGTTCGCCCTGCGGCGCGGTGGCCGGCGGGGTATCCGCGACGGCTACCGGAGGCACCGGGGCCGGCGCCGGCGGAGCGGCCACGGGAGCCGGCTCGGCTTGCGGCTGCTCCATCGCCGGCGCCGGCATGTTCGACGCCGGCATGGTCAGCTCGGGCTGGCGCGGGCCTTCCTGAAACCAGGCGTGGCGGCATTTGGCACAGCGCACGGTCCGCCCGTCGATGCCGATGGCGCTGTCGGGCACGGCATAACGGGTCGCACAGGCGGGGCAGGCGATGATCATGACCAAGCCGTAAAGCATCGATGCGACGAGCGACAAGGCTTGAGGCTCTTTCTGCCGCAATCGAGACTCTTTTTTCCCCAGCGTTTGACCGCTATAGCCGTTCGAAGCGCACCGCCGGGTCGCACTTCGGTGTCGGCTGGCGGCGAAATTTGGTAGTTCTACCCATGCCCCCTGGTGGAGATTCCACGATCCCGGCCCCCGTGCGATGAACAGCGAAAACCCCGGCGAGATCGCCCGGTTCGACAACGTCGGCCTGCGCTACGGCACGGACCGCGAGGTGCTGACCGATGTCTCGTTCACCCTCTACAAGGGCAGCTTCTATTTCCTCACCGGGGCCTCGGGCGCCGGCAAGTCCTCGCTGCTGCGCCTGCTCTATCTCGCCCAGCGCCCCTCGCGCGGGGTCATCCGCATGTTCGGCACCGATGCGATCACCTTGCCGCGCGAGCGCCTGCCCGGCTTCCGCCGCCGCCTCGGCGTCGTCTTCCAGGATTTCCGCCTCGTCCCCCATCTCTCCGCGTTCGACAATGTCGCGCTGCCGCTGCGCGTCGCCGGCGTGCCGGAGGACGACGTCACCCGCCCGGTGGCCGACATGCTCGAATGGGTCGGCCTGGGCGATCGCATGGCGGCGCGCCCGGCCACCCTGTCGGGCGGGGAACAGCAGCGCGTCGCCATCGCGCGTGCGGTCATCGGCCGGCCCGACCTGCTGGTGGCCGACGAGCCGACCGGCAACGTCGATCCGGAGATGGCGGTCAAGCTCCTGCGCCTGTTCGAGGCGCTGAACCGGCTGGGCACCACCGTCGTCGTCGCCACGCACGATGTCCACCTGCTGCGCAAGGTGCCGGATTCGCTGATCATGCGGCTGGACAAGGGCCGCCTGTCCGATCCCACCGGCGCGCTGCGCTACCCGCCCCGCCGCCAGGTGCCCGCGTGAACGCCGACACCCCGCCCGCGCCGGACTGGGACGAACTGCCTCACCCGGCCGCCCCGGTGCCGCAGGCGCCGCCGCCGCCGGTGCCGCCGCCGGCGCGCGGCGATGGCGCGCTGGTGCCGCAGGCCAGCCTCTCCGGGCCGATGCCCTGGGTCATCGCCATCATGGTGGCGATGACGGTGATCGCCGCTGCCGCCGGCATAGCGCTCAGCAATGTCGCCGGCAGCGCCCGGGCCGAACTGTCCGGCGGCGTCACCGTCCAGATCGTCGAGGCGCGGCCGGAATTGCGCGATCGCCAGGCCGATGCGGCGGCCAGGCTGCTGCGTGGCGAATCCGGCGTCGTCTCGGTCCGCGCCGTGCCCCAGGCGGAAATCGACGCGCTGATCAGCCCGTGGCTGGGCGAGGGGAGGGACGAGGCCGGCGCCATCCCGGTCCCCGCCCTGCTCGATGTCCGGCTGGACAGCGGCGACGGTGCCGCCATCCCGCCGGCCCGCCTCGCCGAACTGCGCCAGCGCCTGCGCGCCGTCGCGCCGGCCGCCCGGGTCGATGCGCAGACCGGCTGGCTCAAGCCGGTGTTCGGCGCCATCGCCTCGCTGCAATGGCTGGCGGTGGCGCTGGTGCTGCTGCTGGCGGCGGCGATGTCGGCAGCGGTGCTGCTGGCGGCGCGCAGCGCGCTCGGCAGCCATCGCGAGACGATCGAGATCGTCCACCTGCTCGGCGGGACCGACATCCAGATCGCCCGCATCTTCCAGCGCGCCACCGCGATCGACGCGGCGGTCGGCGGCGGCGCCGGCTTCGCGCTCGCCGTCGCGGTGATCCTGCTGCTCGGCAGCCGCTTCGCCGAACTCTCGGCCGGCCTGGTCGATAACGGCGCGCTGCTGTGGACCGACTGGCTGCTGCTCGTGCTCGTGCCGGTGGCGGCGGTCGCGCTGGCAACCGTCACCGCCCGCCTGTCCGTGCTCTCGTCGCTGCGAAACCTCTGACGATGCTGCGCCGGCTCGTCTCGCTGGTCCTGCTGGTGCTGGTGCTCGGCTTCATCGTCTTCGCCGTCACCCTGCCGCGCCCGGCGGATGGCGAGCGCAGCGATGGCGTCGTCGTGCTGACTGGCGGCGGCAACCGCATCGATCGCGGGCTGGAGGTCCTGCGCAAGGGCTGGGCGCCGCGCCTCCTGGTGTCCGGCGTCGATCCCGAGGTGCGCGCCCACGAATTCGCCGCGCTCTACCGTGTCGAGCCGCGGCTGATGGCCTGCTGCGTGACTCTGGGCTACGAATCGGTCGATACCCGCAGCAATGCCGATGAAGCCGTCCGCTGGGCGCGGGCCAACCACGTGCGCACGCTCCGCCTTGTCACCTCGGACTGGCACCTGCGCCGTGCCGCCCAGGAACTGCGGCTGGTGCTGCCGCCGGGCACGACGCTGGTGCTGGACCCGGTGCCGACCCGCCCCTCGTTCAACATCCTCGTCGCCGAGTATCTCAAGCTGCTCGCCCGGCAGGTGCAGATCCTCTGGCAACGCTGAACCCATGACCCGAAACCCCACCCGCACGCCAAACCCGCCCGCGCGCCTGCTCGATGTGCCCCGCAGCCTGCTGTTCTACATCGTGTTCTACGGCGGCACGGTCACCGCGCTGTTCCTCTCGGTGCCGCTGGTGATGATCTGGCCGCGACTGACCCGGCTCGTCTGCGATGGCTGGTCGCACTACCATCGCTGGTGCACCCACTGGATCCTCGGCATCCGCGTCCGCGTCGAAGGCGTGCAGCCCGCCGGCCCGTACCTGGTCGTCGGCAAGCACGAGAGCTTCTTCGAGGCGATCGACATGCCCACCCTGTTCGTCTTCCCCTCGGTCTTCGCCAAGGCCGAACTCATGCGCCTGCCGCTGTGGGGCCGCTATGCCGGCAACTACGGCCTGGTCGGGGTCGAACGCGATGCCGGCGCCAAGGCGCTGCGCACGATGCTCGCCGCCGCCCGCGCGATCATCGCCCAGGACCGCATCCTGGTCCTGTTCGCCGAAGGCACCCGCGTGCCCCACCTCTCGGAACCGCCGCTCCAGTCGGGCTTTGCCGGCATCTACAAGCTGCTGGGGTTGACGGTCGTGCCGATGGCGGTCGATTCCGGCCGGCTCTACCACCGCACGATCAAGCGGCGCGGCACCGTCACCTATCGCTTCGGCGAACCGATCCCCCCCGGCCTCCCGCGCGAGGAAGCCGAAGCCCGCGTCCACGCGGCGATCAACGCGCTCAACCGCGAAGACGCGCGGTGAACGATCCTACCGCCGAACGTGTCCAGCAGCGGGACCTGCTCGATGCGATCGGCCCCGGCCTCGTCACCGGCGCGGCGGACGACGACCCTTCCGGCATCGGCACCTACAGCCAGGTCGGCGCCCAGTTCGGCTATTCGCTCGGCTGGGCGATGCTGCTCAGCTTTCCGCTGCTCGTCGCGATCCAGCTGATCTGCGCGGAAATCGGCGCGGTCACCGGCCACGGCATCGCCCACAACCTGCGCCGCCACTATCCCCGCCCGCTGCTCGTGCTCGCGGTCTCGCTGCTGCTCATCGCCAACGTGATCAACATCGGCGCCGATCTCGGCGCGATGGCCGCCGCGCTCGACCTGCTGATCCCCGGCCCCACCCTGCTCTACACGTTCGGCTTCGGCGCGCTCGCGGTCGGCCTCGAAGTCATGCTCAGCTACGAGCGCTACTCCGGCGTGCTCAAGTGGACGACCCTGTCGCTGTTCGCCTACATCGCCATTCCCTTCGTCGCCCGGCTCGATGCCGGCGAAGTCCTCCACGGCCTCGCCGTCCCCGCGTTCTCGTTCACCCACGCCGCCGCCATGGCGCTGGTCGCCCTGTTCGGCACGACGATTAGCCCCTACCTGTTCTTCTGGCAGGCCGGACAGGAGGTCGAGGAACTCCACCGCCGCCACGAAGCCCCCCTGGGCCTCCATGCCCGCGCCGCAGGCGTGCGCCTCGGCCGCATCCGCTTCGACATCGTCACCGGCATGGCCGTCACCCTCCTGACCGCGCTCGCCATCGTCATCGCCACCGCCGGCACCCTCCACGCCCACGGCATCACTGAAATCACCTCAGCCGCCCAGGCCGCCGAAGCCCTGCGCCCGCTCGCCGGCGAATGGACCTTCGCCCTGTTCGCCATCGGCATCATCGGCACCGGCATGCTCGGCGTGCCGGTGCTCGCCGGCTCGGTCGCCTATGGCCTGTCCGAAACTTTCGGCTGGGCCGAAGGCCTCGACCGCCGCCCCCGCGAAGCCCGCGCCTTCTACGCCACCATCGCCGTCGCCACCCTCGGCGGCTTCCTGCTCAACCTGACCGGCGTCGATCCGATGAAGGCGCTCTACTGGACTGCGGTGGTCAACGGCCTGCTCGCCCCGCCCCTGATGATCCTGACCATGCTCGTCGCCCGCAACCCCCACGCCATGGGCCGCCTGACGATCCCGCCGGCGCTCACCGTGTTCGGCTGGCTCTCCACTGCCGTCATGATTGTTGTCGGCGCAGTGTTCCTCTGGCTTTAGGCTGCGCATAGTCTTACGAAATGTCGGCTATCCGGCATTTTCGTACAGAAGTTGACTGTCAGGACACACCCAGTTGCCGACATTCGCGGTTGGTGCGATCATCATGGGATGAGGTGCCTGGAAGTCCTTCTGTCGCTTTGCGCACTGTCCGCTTGCTCTGAGCAGCCCGAACGCGAAGCGTGGGGTGTCGTGGTTAGTATTGCGCCTCACCCCAACCCGAAGTGGCACGCTGACGAGGTGGTAGTTACAGCGCGAAGCCCAGATGGGGCTATGGGATCTAAGCCCGTGTTGACGGCGCGCCTCAACTGTCGCGTCGGCGATACCGTTCACGCGTCAGTCCGTGGCTTGGCACTGACGCTCGATGATCGAGCTTGCGAACGCTGAACGTCCACTCCCCACCAATTTAAGCCATAGAGCACGCAAGCAGAGCACCCTGCACGCGGACAATTAACCAAGCTGGAACTCGCCGACAACCCCTAATGCTCGCGCCCGAAGTCCGGCCGCGCATCGTCCTGCCCCTGCTCGACGATCGAACGCCGCACCGCCCGCGTCCGGGTGAAGTGGTCGAACAGCATCTGCCCATCGCCCACCCGGATCGCCTTCTGCAACCCGGTCAGGTCCTCGGAAAACCGCTGCAACATCTCCAGCACCGCCTCCTTGTTGGCCAGGAACACGTCGCGCCACATCGTCGGATCGCTCGCGGCAATCCGGGTAAAGTCCCGGAAACCACCCGCCGAATACTTGATGACCTCGCTCTGCGTCACCTCCTCCAGATCGCTGGCCGTGCCGACGATGGTATAGGCGATCAGGTGCGGCAGGTGGCTGGTCACCGCCAGCACCCGGTCATGGTGCGCCGCATCCATGATCTCGACCCTGGCGCCAATCGCCTCCCAGAACGCCACCAGCCGCGCCACCGGCTCCGGTGCCGCATCCTCCGGCGGCGTCACGATGCACCACCGCCCCTGGAACAGGCTGGCAAACCCCGCATCCGGCCCCGAATTCTCGGTCCCCGCCACCGGGTGCGCCGGCACGATCACATGCCCCGGCAGCGCCTCGGCCAGGGCCTTCGCCACCGAAACCTTGCACGAACCGACATCGGTCACCACCGCATCCGCCGCCACCGCGCCGGCTACCTCGCGCGCCGCATCGCCCATGGCGCCGGGCGGCACGCAGAACACCACGCAATCCGCCCCGGCCACTGCCTCCGCCGCGCTCTCGCACACCGTGCCGACCAGCCCGCGCGCCGCCGCCCGCGCCCGGTTCTCCGCCGAAAGGTCAAAGCCCGTCGTCACCGTGCCCGGCAGATATTCCCCCACCGCCAGCCCGATCGAGCCACCCAGCAGCCCCAGCCCGATCACCGCGACATGGCGAAACGGCTCGCTCATCGTGCCGCCTCCGCCATTGCGCGCAGGCCCGCCATGATGTCGTCCATCTGTTCCGCCGTGCCGATGGTGATCCGCAACCCGTGCGGCAGCCCCTGGTTGGGCAACCACCGGGTGATATACCCCCGCTCCGCCAACCCGTTGAACGCCGCTTCCGCCGTCAGCCTGCCCTCGAACAGGATCAGCACGAAGTTCGCCTCACTCGGCAGCGGCCGCAGCCCATGGTTCCCCATCTGCTCCAGCGCCGCCACGAACCGCGCCCGCTCCGCCCGGTTATGCTCGCGCGACCGCACCACGAAATCCTGGTCCGCCACCGCCGCCAGCCCCATCGCCTGCGCCGTATTGGAAAGGTTGAACGGCCCCCGGATCCGGTTCAGCGCATCGACGATCCCCGCATCCCCCGTCCCCCAGCCGATCCGCTCGCCAGCCAGCCCATAGATCTTGGAAAACGTCCGCGTCACCAGCACGTTGGCATGAGCCTCGGCCAGCGCCAACGCCCCGTCATCGTCCTCGGGCGAAACATACTCGCCATAAGCCTGGTCGATCACCAGCAGCACGTCACCCGGCAATGCCGCATGAAGCCGCGCGATCTCTCCCCGCGGCAAATACGACCCGGTCGGATTGTTCGGATTGGCGACGAACACCACCCGCGTCCCCTCGCTCACGAGCCCCAGCAGCGCATCGACGTCGCTGCCATAGTCGGCATCCGGCGCCACTACCGGCACCGCCCCGCAGCGCCGCGCAGCGATATCGTAGACCGAGAAGCCATAGCGCACGTAAAGCACCTCATCCCCCGGCCCGGCATAGGCCTGCGCCGCCAGGTTGAGGATCTCGTCCGAGCCCGTGCCCATGACGATCCGCCCCGCATCGATCCCGTGCAGCGCCCCGATCGCCGCGCGCAGCGCCTTGCTGTCCGGGTCGGGATAGCGGCTCGGCTCCGCGGCCTCGCCCCGCGCCGCCAGCGCCGCCGGGCTGGTCCCCAGCGGGTTCTCGTTGGCCGAAAGCTTGACCAGCGGACGGCCATCGGCGCCGGCGCTCTTGCCGGGCACATAGGCATGGATCGCGCTGATCCACGGCTTGGGAGTGGGATGCTGTGGCATGACGCGCGCGCTTAGCCCAGCTTCGCGGCAAAGAACAGGACCTGCATGGGCATGACAGGCCATTGACACCGGCAGCGCACCCGCCCAATTCCGCTGCCGATGGCCACCGCCGAATTCGATGCCCGGTCCCGCGTCCTGACGCTTGCCGCCGACCTGCCGCTCGATTGCGGCCAGGCCCTCCCCGGCGTGCAGGTCGCCTACGAGACCTACGGCCAGCTCGATGCCGCCCGGTCCAACGCCGTGCTCGTCTGCCACGCCACCACCGGGGACCAGCACGTCGCCTCCACCAACCCGCGCACCGGCAAGCCCGGCTGGTGGCAGCGCATGGTCGGCCCGGCCAGGCCGATCGATACCGACCGCATGTTCGTCATCTGCGCCAACGTGCTCGGCGGCTGCCTCGGCTCCACCGGCCCCGCCAGCCTCGCGCCCGATGGCCAGCCCTGGGCAATGCGCCTGCCGGTCCTGACCATCCGCGACATGGTCCGCGCCCACGTCGCCCTGCTCGATGCGCTCGGCATCGCCCGACTGGCGGCGGTCGTCGGCGGCTCGATGGGCGGGATGCAGGCGCTGAGCCTCGCCGCCAACTGGCCGGCCCGGGTGGACAAGGTGCTGGCCATCGCCTGCACCGCCGCCATGCCCGCCCAGAACATCGCCTTCCAGGAAGTCGGCCGCCAGGCGATCATGGCCGATCCGGACTGGCAGCAGGGCGCCTACTACAACACCGGCCGCCAGCCCGATGCCGGCCTCGCGGTGGCGCGCATGGCCGCCCACATCACCTATCTCTCCGAAGCCTCGATGCACGAGAAGTTCGGCCGCCGCCTGCAGGACCGCGCGGCGAAGACCTTCGGCTTCGACGCCGAATTCCAGGTCGAATCCTACCTGCGCCACCAGGGCGTCACCTTCACCACCCGGTTCGACGCCAACTCTTACCTCTACATCACCCGAGCGATGTCCTATTTCGACCTCATCGAGGAAAAGTTCGGCCCCGGCTCCGGCGCGCTGCTCGCCGATGTCTTCGCCGGCACGGATTCCCGCTTCTGCGTCGTCAGCTTCGATTCCGACTGGCTCTACCCGACACCGGAATCCCGCAAGATCGCCCACGCGCTCAATGCCGCCGGCGCGCCCGTCAGCTTCATGGAACTCGCCGCCCCCTTCGGGCACGACAGCTTCCTGCTCGACGTTCCCGCGCTGGATCGGGTCGTCACCGGGTTCCTGAGCCAGTGAAAGCAGGCCGGTGAGCGAAGCCCTGCGCCCCGATCTCGCCCTGATCGCCGACCATGTCGAGCCCGGCAGCCGCCTGCTCGACATCGGCTGCGGCGACGGCACCCTGATGACCGCGCTGCGCGCCCGCCGCTGCGATGCCCGCGGGCTGGAGCTGGACCCGGCCAACGTGGCCGAATGCGTCGCGCGCGGCCTGTCGGTGATCCAGGGCGATGCCGATTTCGATCTCGGCTACTATCCCTCGCAGGGGCTGGACTACGCCATCCTCAGCCAGACCCTGCAGACCACCCGGCGGCCGGACAAGGTGCTCGACGAACTGCTGCGCATCGGCCGCCGCGCGGTGGTCAGCTTTCCCAACTTCGCCCACTGGCGGGTGCGGCTGTCCCTGCTCACCGGCGGCCGGATGCCGGTGACCCGCCTGTTGCCGGTCGCCTGGTACGAGACGCCGAACATCCACCACCTGACCGTGGCGGATTTCCGCGATCTCGTGCGCGAGCGGGGCTATCGGGTCGAACGCGCCTGGTTCCTGGCCGGGGATACGGTGATTGCACCGGCAGGGGCCAACTGGCGTGCCGAACACGCGGTGTTCCTGCTGTCGCGGTAACACTGCGGGTGCCCGCCAGCGAAGCGCGCAGCGCGCGCGTCCGCAAATATCGCTCGTCGATATTTGCCACGATTGGACTCGGGGAGGCGGCAAGGGTGGCAGGATCAGAGACCAAGCGACCTGGCGTTGAGATTCCTAGGTGCCTACTTCACCGTAATTCCCACCGTAATTCCGAGACTACCCGCTGCGCCTTCGAGCGCAGCTTCGAGAACGTGCCTGAACCCTTGCGCAAGACGCTCACTTATGACCGGGGCGCCGAGATGGCACGGCATGCGCAGCTGACGCAGAACACCGGCATCAAGGTCTACTTCGCAGACCCCTACAGCCCTGGCAGCGCGGCTCGAACGAGAATGCGAACGGGCTGATCCGGCAGTATCTGCCCAAGGGAACCGACCTTGGCGGGCACACGCAGGACGAGCTCAGCGAAATCGCCGAGCGCCTGAACAACAGGCCGCGCAAGGTGCTCGACTTCGAAACGCCGAATGAGGTCTTTGCCAGACTCGTCGCACAGGCGACGGCTACTGCTCAGCCGTGTTGCGCTTCAGGTTGACACTGCCTCAGTTCGGCCATTGCTTCCAGGTAGGTAAGGTCAGTCACCGTATAGTTCTCCATGCGGCTCGAATCGAACAAAATAAGGTAGATTTGAGGGAGAAAATCCATGCCCCATTTTTGTTGCAGACAAAGCAGGAGCGATTATCGCTCGTTGGTCTTCCGTCAGATTTCCGTAGACACGCCAAACTCCGGCGTCAGGGATCCCCAAGGCGGCCCGCTCCCGAGGGGTTATGGGCTCATTAATCAAAGAAGCGGTGAAAAAAAGCTTAAAATTATTTCCGCTTATTTCGAAGCTCTGCGACCCGTCTGAACCACCAGAAATAAAAATAAGCTCGCATCCTGAAAGCGAATCGTAAGTCCTAGTTTTTTCAGAATCTGTGGTCCAAGTCATATTATACTAATTCCTATATATTGAACTATTTATGGCGCTACTTATCGTTCCTAAGTCGCAGTAACCACGGTACTTATAGAAATTACGGTGACAGGTGCAAGAATCCCTGATCTTGCCAAGGCAGCGCCTTCCCGAGTCAGTCTGTAGCCCATATCGACAAGCGATATGGGCGGGCACGCGCAACCCCTTTGCGCCCTCCCTTCTTCTCTGCGCCTTTGCGTGAAACCCTTCTCTTCAAAACCCCACATCCACCCGCAACGTCACAGGCTCCCCGAGTCTGTTCGTGGCCAATATCGACAAGCGATATTGGCTGACGCGCGCTCCGCGCGCTTCGCACCCCCGGAATTACGGTGACAGAATTACGGTGACACGTGCAAGAATCCCCGATCTCTACCAAAGCGGCCCCACCGAGTCTGTTCGTGGTCAGGATCGACAAGCGATCCTGACGGCGATATTTCCTACATCCTCACCCCATGCCAAAATCGGGACGGCTCTTTGCATCGTCCATCCTCCCGCCCCGTTCCGCGCTCCCCTGCGCGGAAAAGTTCCCATGCGCTGTGTGGGTGAAGTTCGAGAAGATCGGGAAAGCCCGAATTTCCTACATTGAACCATATCGGTAACTTGCGGTGCGTTTCTCACCTGCAACCTCATCCGGGTGTGTGAAGTTCGCCGATCTGCCAAGGCAGCGGCTTCCCGAGTCTGAGTCGTTTGTGGTCAGGATCGACAAGCGATCCTGACGCGCGGCAAATAGAGTCTGTTTGCGGCAAATATCGGCAAGCGATATTTGCGAACGATATTTGCGAGCGATATTTGCAGACGCGCGCGCCGCGCGCTTCACACCCCCGCATCCTCGGAGCGGTCGGCCAGACTGTGGACAGAGATCAGGTGTTGACGGGGGTCTGATCAGGCCGCGAACGGAGCGCGAAACCGGAAGCGAATGGTGGGCGTAGGAAGGATTGAACTTCCGACCCCTGCGATGTCAACACAGTGCTCTACCACTGAGCTATACGCCCAAGCCATTCGAAAACCCGCCATCGCTGCCGGGTGAGGGGCGCCTTTAGCGTCGGCCCGCAGGCGATGCAAGCCGGATTCCGGGTCGCCCGAAGAAACTCAGATGCTGGCCTGCGAAGGGTGCCCGAACACCCGCTGCACCTCCAGCACCAGGTCCTTCAGGTGAAACGGCTTCGACAGCACCTTGGCCTGCGGCGCCTCGCGGCTGGCCTTCAGCGTCACTGCGGCAAAGCCGGTGATGAAGATCACCTTGGTCCTCGGCGAAACCTCGGTGCAGCGCTGGGCCAGTTCGATGCCGTCCATCTCCGGCATGACGATGTCGGACAGCAGCAGGTCGAAATGCTGCGTCTCCAGCAGCGGCAGGGCTTCCGTCCCCCGGTCCACCGCCACGACCTCATAGCCGGCGTTTTCCAGCGCGCGCGCCAGGTAAGTGCGCATGGCCTCTTCGTCTTCGGCAAGCAGGATGCGGATCATGGTGGAAAGGGACTCCAGTGCCTGTCGTTGTCGGAACCGCCTTCTACGCCGCCCCGGTTAACATTCTTGCCAAGCCGGGCCTACGGCGCGCTTTGACAGGTCCGCCATTTGCCGCCAGATTCGCTCGCATGGACGAAACTGGCGCGGCACACGGTGATTCGGCCATCCGCCAGGGCGGCGAGATCCCCGGTGCGGAGGGCGCCCCCGCCTTCTGGCTCCGCGCGCCCGAACCCTCGGCCATTCCCATCCTGCTCGCCGTCCCCCATGCCGGCCGCGCCTATACCGGCAACCTGCTCGAGCGCATGCGCCACCCCGGCTCGACCTCGCTGCGGCTGGAGGATCGTTATGTCGATCTGCTGGCCGACGCCGTCTCGCGGGAAACCGGCGCCGCCCTGCTGGTCGCCTCGGCGCCGCGCGCGATGATCGATCTCAACCGCTCGGTCGAGGACATCGACTGGGAGATGATCCGCGGCCAGTCCCGCCAGGATCTGCAGGGCGATGTCGATTCCTATTCCCCCGGCCATCGGGCGCGCAGCGGTCTCGGCCTGATTCCGCGCCGCCTGCCGGGCCTGGGCGAACTGTGGAAACGCCATCACGACCATGCCGATCTCGCCGCCCGCATCGCCGGCATCCACCAGCCCTATCACGCCTGCCTCGATTCGGCCCTGGCCGCCTTGCGCGAGCGCTGGGGAACGGCGCTGCTGATCGATCTTCACTCGATGCCGCCGCTTTCGCTGCGCGGCGCCCAGCGCGGACCGGAATTCGTCCTGGGGGATCGCTTCGGCACCGCCTGCCAGGGCGGTCTGGTCGGCTCGACCTTCTCCTATTTCGCCGAACGGCGCCGGGGCACGGCGCACAACCGGCCCTATGCCGGCGGCTATGTGCTGGAACGCCATGCCGCCCCCCAGCGCGGCCTCCATGCCTTCCAGCTCGAGATCGACCGGACCAGCTATCTCGATGCACGGCAGATCGAACCGGGCGAGCGGTTCGACGAAATGGTCGCGGTCCTGGTCGGCCTCGTCCGCCGCCTGGCAGGCGAAGTCGCCGCCCTCGGCCGGATGGAGCGCGCCGTGGGCTGGGGCATGGCGGCAGAGTAGCCCCCGCCGCCTGAAAACGCGAAAGCCCATAAAAAACCACCTCGCGCAATGCACGAGGTGGCCAAGGTTCAGGGAGGAGGTGCACAGAGTGCACCAACCCTGCCGGACCATGAGGGAAGTCACAGCAGGATCGCCCGGAACATATGCCGGCTAGCGGCGCGGTTCAAGCCCTTCCGGCCGCTCTGCGACGAAGTGATGGAATCGGCGGGACCGGCCGCCTCAGCTGTTGAGGACCGGGGTCGGCGCCTTGCCCATCGCCGACTGGCGGGCGAAGATGTCGCGCATCAGCTCAAGGCTGAAAAGATGGGCGAAAATCAGCGGCAGCAGCCCGCTCTGGTTCCACCCGCGCAGGACGTCGCCACGCACCTCGCGCAGCTTCTCCTGGTTGACCATCTTGAAACCGCGATAGACGAACGGCTGCTCGATCCCCTGCTGCTGGATCGCCACTTCGCCATCCATCAGCAGGTCGTGCTTGTTCAGTTCCTGGACGAAGGCGGTCGTGCGCATCCCCGCTTCCTCGAACTGCTCGCAGAACGAGAGCATGCCCTTGCAGGTCTCGGTCGGCTGGTCGCCGTCGAACAGGGGCTCGCCCTCGGCGAACTCGCCGATCAGGCCGCAGGTCGGGTCGAAGCACAGCGAAAGCTCGCCCGCTTCCGGCGTCAGGCGTGCCAGCAGGAACGGATAGCGCCGCGCATAGGCCGGCACGTAGACGTTCTCGGTCAGCCGCCCATCCTCGCCGACGAAGACGTTGACGCCCTCGTTGAGGCCCATCAGCGCCAGCGGCACGGCCTCGTCACCGGCCGAGAACACGATCGGGAAATTGCGCTGGGCCTGGGGAAATTCCTCCACGGTCAGCGGCACCGCGTGCTGGCCGATCAGCCAGTCCGCCTGATCGGTGGCCCGGCTGCGCCAGGTCGCATGGTCGCGGCTGTTGAGCGGGACAAGATCCTTGTAGAACAGGGGCAGGCTGGGATTCTGCGGCGCAGTGGCCATGGCATCATTCTCCGATATGCGTTTTCAAGTCAGCTGAAACTCTGGTGACCCGGAAAACGCGACAACAACTCCCTTGCCCAGGCCAGCGCACAGGCAGGGTTTACGCGCCCTTTAGGCGTTGGCCGATGATCAGGCAAGCGCGCCCGCCCCGGTGTGCAATCGTCTACGGGACCAGTTTTCCAGGGTTGAGCAGGCCCTGCGGATCCAGCGCTGCCTTGACCCGCGCCATGACCGCCAGCGCCACCGGGTCGCCATGACGCGCCAGCGCCGCGCGCTTCAGTTGCCCGATGCCGTGCTCGGCGGAAATCGAACCACCCCAGGCGGTGACCATCGCGTAGACGTCCTCGCTGATGGCGGTGCCCTCGTTCTCCTGCCAGGTTCGCGCTTCCACGCCCGGCGGCGCGAGAACATGGAAATGGACGTTGCCATCGCCGAGATGGCCGAAGGCGATCGCCCGGGTGCCAGGCCAGCGCGCCTCGATCGCCGGCACCGCCTCGATTACGAAATCGGCCATGCGCTCCACCGGCACCGAGATGTCGTGCTGCATCGCCGGTCCCTGTGCCCGCTCCGCCGGCGCCACTGAGTCGCGCAGCAGCCAGAAGGCATCGGCCTGGGCTTCATTGGCGGCGATCGTCGCGTCCTCGACCAGCCCGGCATCGAGCGCCGCCGCCAGCGCCGTTTCGACCCGCTCCCGCAAGCCTGCAGCGGCAGCGGAATCGGCGACGCACTCGATCAGCACGTGCCAGGGGTGCGCGCCGGCCAGCGGCGAACGGGTTGCGGGCACATGCGCGAGCACCGCGTCCAGGCAATGGCACGGCATGATCTCGAACCCTTCCAGGCTCTCGCCGAGCGCCATTTCGCCCGCCGCGCCCTCGAACCGAACCAGCAGCTCGCGCGCCGCGTGGATCGAGGCCACGCCGATCCAGGCGACCACCCGGGCCGCCACCGCCGGGACCAGCGCCAGCGTCGCCGCCGTGACGATACCCAGCGTGCCTTCCGAGCCGATCAGCACCTGCTTGAGGTCGAACCCGCGATTGTCCTTCCTCAGCGGGGTCAGCGCGGAAAACACGCTGCCATCGGCCAGCACCGCCTCCAGCCCCAGCACCTGGTCGCGCATCGTCCCATGGCGCAGGACCTGGGTGCCCCCGGCATTGGTCGAAACCAGCCCGCCGACCGTCGCCGAACCCTTGCCGCCAAGCGTCAGCGGAAACCGCAGGCCCGCCGCCTCCGCCACGCCATGCAGCGTTTCCAGGATTGCCCCGGCGCCCGCCGTCACCCGGCGCGCGCCGACATCGACCGGCCCGATCGCGTTCAGCCGCCGCAGCGAAAGGAGCAACTGCGCCCCGCTCTCGTCCGGGGTCGCGCCGGCGCACATGCCGCTGTTGCCCCCTTGCGGCACGATCGCCACGCCATGGGCCGCGCAGAGCCGGACCAGCGCCGCCACTTCCGCCGTATCGGCCGGCGATGCCATCGCCAGCGCCCGGCCGGTGAAGCGGCCGCGCCAATCGGTCAGCCAGGGCGCAACCAGGTCGTCGTCCCGGGTCAGTCCACGCGGGCCGAGCAGGCGGCCGGCCTCGGCAAGGAATCGGTCGAAGTCGCGCGGGGCGATGGCAGTTTCCGGGCCGGTCTCTCTCATGGTCGCGCTTATGGCATGTCGATGGCAGCGCGTTAAGCGGCAGAACCGGTGTTGCACACGCACCACAGGGTTAAGCAGCGGTTCAAATTGTCACAGGCATCTGGACGCAACAGCCTTGCCCGCCCGGCCGGCCGCGGCCATGCTCGGCGATCGGCCTTTTCGTTCCTTGCTGTCTTCGAGTTGCCTGTCCCGCCCGATGACCCGTTTCCGCTTCGCTTTTTCCCGGCTGACCGGCGCAGCCCTCGCGGCCGCGTTGTCGGTCACGGCCGTGGCGGCCTGGGCCAGCGGCCTCGGGCGTGCCGTTCATTCGCCGGTCGCAGATGAACCATGGCAGCAAGTCCGCATTCTGGAACGTTTCTCCATCCGCATTTCCCCTGGCGCACTGATCCCGCCCCAGATGCAGTTCGACCTCGAACAGGACCGTGCCCGCTCGCGGATCGAGGAACGGAAGATTGCCCGGTGCGTCAATGTCGGCCAGATCGGCGCCGTCCAGTCGACGCGGGACAACCGGCTGGTGTTCTACATGCGCGACCAGCGCATCATCATTGCCAACCTGGAAAAGGCCTGCCGCTCCCGGGATTACTATTCGGGCTTCTACATGGCCCGCAGCGCCGATGGCCAGCTCTGCCTCGATCGCGATGTCCTGCAATCCCGTTCCGGCGCCAGTTGCAAGGTCAGGCGCTGGCGCGAACTCGTCGATGCCGGCGAGCACTGAGCCCGCCGCCCGTCGCCCGATTTTCTTGACTTTGCGGCCCGAAGGCGCCTAACGGGCGCAGCTTGCGCGTGTCGCGCCGTTTTGGCCGCGCGCGCCGTTCCTTTCTCCATCCGCACGAGCACCCATGAAGTTTGCCGATCTCGGCCTGTCAGACGAATTGCTGGCCGCAGTCGTGGCCAAGGGCTACGACACGCCGACCGCCATCCAGGCCCAGGCCATCCCCTCCGTGCTGATGATGCGCGACCTCATCGGCATCGCCCAGACCGGAACCGGCAAGACCGCCAGTTTCGTCCTGCCGATGATCGACATCCTCGCCCATGGCCGCCGCCGGGCGATGATGCCGCGCAGCCTGATCCTCGAACCCACCCGCGAGCTGGCCGCCCAGGTGGCGGAAAACTTCGAGATGTACGGCGTCAACCACGATCTCAAGATGGCGCTGCTGATCGGCGGCGTGCAGATGGGCGACCAGGTCAAGGCGCTCAACGAGGGCGTCGACGTGCTGATCGCCACGCCCGGCCGGCTGATGGACCTGTTCGAGCGCGGCAAGATCCTGCTGACCGGCTGCGACCTCCTGGTGATCGACGAGGCCGACCGCATGCTCGACATGGGGTTCATCCCCGATATCGAGACGATCTGCTCGAAGCTGCCGGCGACCCGCCAGACGCTCCTGTTTTCCGCGACGATGCCGCCGGTGATCAAGAAGCTGGCCGACAAGTTCCTGTCGAACCCGAAGTATATCGAGGTCGCCCGCCCGGCGTCCAACAACGCCAATATCGCCCAGTTCAAGGTCAAGGTTGCCACGCGTGGCAAGCGCGAAGTGCTGCGCCAGCTGCTCAGGACCGACAACGTCACTACCGCCATCGTCTTCGCCAACCGCAAGACCACGGTGCGCGAACTCAACAAGAGCCTGCGCAGCCACGGCTTCGCCTCGGGCGAGATTCATGGCGACATGGACCAGTCCTCGCGCAACGCCGAGCTCCAGCGCTTCAAGGATGGCGAGATCAACATCCTGTGCGCATCCGACGTCGCCGCGCGCGGCCTCGACGTCAAAGGCGTCTCCCACGTCTTCAACTTCGACACGCCCTGGCACCCGGACGACTACGTCCACCGCATCGGCCGCACCGGCCGTGCCGGCGCCACCGGCCGCGCCTTCACCTTCGTCGCGCCGGAAGACGCCGAGGCGATCGCCAATGTCGAGAAGCTGACCGGCGGCGAAATCCCGGGGTTCACCCTGTCGGAAGGCGACCTTGCCGAGGTCGAGACCGATTCCCGCCCGCAGCGCGAGCCGCGCCGTCGCGACGACAGCCGTCGTGGCCGTGGCGGTCGCAGCGAAGAAACGCGCCGCGACGAGCCCCGCCGGGAAGAGCCCCGCCGCGACGAACCCCAGCGTGAAGAACCACGCCGCGACCAGGCCCGTCGCGAGGAACCCCGTCGCGAGGAACCCCGCCGGGACGATCGCCGCCCCGAGGACCGCCGGCCCCGGCGCGATGACCAGCCGCGCCACCGCCACGATGCCGAGCCGCCGAGCAAGCCCGGTGAATGGAACGGCCCGGTGCCCGATTTCCTGAGCTTTTCCGCGCTGAACTGAAGCAAGCATCGCGCAAAAAAGTGGGCACCGGTTTTTTGCAAACAGCGATGCGACAAAAAGTGTAGCCGGCTGTGCAGGAACTGCCGGTCCGTTCCGTCCTCCCAGACCTGCTCGCCGCTTTGCGTGAGCAAGGCACCGCCGTCCTCATCGCCCCGCCCGGCGCCGGCAAGACCACCGCGGTCGCCCCGGCTTTGCTCGCCGAACCCTGGTGCACCGGCACCGTCGTCATGCTCTCCCCCCGCCGGGTCGCCGCCCGCGCCGCCGCCGAGCGCATGGCCGAACTGATCGGCGAGCGCCCGGGCGAGACCATCGGCTACCTGACCCGGCTCGACACCAAACGCTCCGCCCGCACCCGCATTCTCGTCATGACCGAGGCAATTTTCGTCGCCACTCTGCTCGCCGATCCCGATCTCGCCGGCGTCTCCGCGGTCCTGTTCGACGAGGCCCACGAACGCCATCTAGACAGCGACCTCGGCCTGGCGCTGGCGATCGAATCGCGCGCGGTGCTGCGTGAGGACCTTCGCCTCGTCGCCATGTCCGCCACCATCGACGGCGCCCGCTTCGCCGGCCTGCTCGGAGACGCGCCGATCATCGAAAGCGCCGGCAAGGCGTGGCCGCTCGCCGTGCGCTGGCTCGGCGCAAGACCGGATTTGCGCATAGAAGACGCCATGGCCGCCGCTATCCAGACCGCCTGGCGCGAGGAAGAGGGCGACATCCTCGCCTTTCTCCCCGGCATCGGCGAGATCAACCGGGTCGCCGAACGCCTGCCCGCCTCCATGCTGGTCCTCCCCTTGCACGGCCAATGCGAACCCGCTGCCCAGCGCGCCGCCATCCGCCGCGATCCGCAAGGTCGCCGCCGCGTCGTCCTCGCCACGGCCATCGCCGAGACCTCGCTGACGCTCGATGGTGTCTCGGTCGTCGTCGATGCCGGCCTGTCCCGCCGCGCCGAGTTCGACAAGGCGGCGGGCGTCACCCGCCTCGTTACCCACCGCGCCAGCCAGGCCGCCGCCGCCCAGCGCGCCGGCCGCGCCGCCCGCCAGGGCCCGGGCGTCGCCTATCGCCTGTGGGAGGAGGCGGCCCACCCGGGTCGCCCCGCGTTCGACCCGCCGGAAATGCTGACCAGCGACCTCGCGCCGCTGGTGCTGGCGCTGGCGCAATGGGGCAACGGCGACCCTGCGAGCATGGCGTGGATCGATCCGCCCCCCGCCGCTGCCCTCGCCGCCGCGCGCGCCAAGCTGTCCGGCCTCGGTGCGCTCACCGATGAGCACCGGATCACCGACCACGGAAAGGCCATGGCCGCCCTGCCGATGGCGCCGGAGCACGCCCACATGCTGCTTTATGGTGCGGCCCACGGCGCCGCCGAACCGGCCGCCCGCCTTGCCCTGCTGCTCCAGGAGCGTGGTCTGGGCGGGCAGGGGGAGGATCTCGCCCAACGCCTTGACCGCTGGAACCGCGACCGCTCGCCGCGCGCCGAAGCCTCGCGCAAGCTCGCCGCCGGCTGGGCGAGGCGCGCGGAAAAGCTCGTTCCCGCCCATTCCCATGACGATATCCCGCTCGGCATTCTCCTCGCCGAAGCCTTCCCCGAAAACCTCGCCAGGCGCCGCGACGCCAGTGGCGAGGAATGGCTCGCCGCCGGGGGCAGGGGGCTGCGGCTCGATCCCGCCTCGCCGCTTGCCCGCGCCGAATTCCTTGCCGTCGGCGAAGCCCAGGGCCAGGCCAAGGGCGCGCGGATCACCGGCGCCATCGCCCTGGATGCGGCCGAGGTGCTGCAATGGCTGGCGCCGCGCATCGAGCGCAAGCCCATGCTCCGCTGGCTGGCGGAGGAAAAGCGGGTCGAAGCCACGCTCGAACAGCGCCTCGGTGCCCTCGTCCTCTCGCGCGGCTCCGATCCTTCGCCCGACCCCACCGCCATCGCCACCCTGATCTGCGCAAAACTGCGTGAGGCGGGTCTCGGCCTGCTCCCGCTGGGCAAGGCGAGCCATTCTCTCCTCCGCCGCGCCCGCTATGCCGGCCTTGCCGCGCTTTCCGAAGAAGCCCTGCTGGACGACCTCGATGACTGGCTCGGCCCGCAACTGACCCGGCGCCTCGACGCGCTCGACCCGGGCCAGCTTCACCAGGCCCTGCTCGACCGTCTCGACTGGAACGAACGCCAGACTCTCGACCGCCTCGCCCCTCCGGACTTCACCAGCCCAGCAGGCAGCCACCACCCCATCGATTACGACGACCCCGGCGGCCCATCGGTCGAAGTCCGCGTCCAGGCCCTGTTCGGCCTCGAGCGCCACCCGACATTCGGCCAGCCGCCGCAGCCGCTGCGCCTACTCCTCACCTCCCCGGGCGGCAAGCCGATCCAGACCACGCTCGACCTCCCCGGCTTCTGGCGCGGCTCATGGAGGGACGTGGCCAAGGACATGAAGGGCCGCTACCCTAAACACCGCTGGCCCGAGGAACCGTGGAAGGAAGACCCCAGCCTGAAGACTCGCAATGCCTTCGAGGCGCAGCGCAAAGCTTGATTCGTGGCGCGATTCGCGGCAAGCGAACGGCCATGTCCGCACGCATCTACCAGCGCCCGAAAAATGCCATGCAGTCCGGCCGCGCCGGCACGGACCAGTGGCTGCTCGAATTCAATCCGGCCGAGGCCCAGCGCGCTGATCCGCTGATGGGCTGGTCCGGCTCGGGGGACACGCAGCGCCAGGTCCGCCTGTCGTTCGCCTCGGCCGAAGCCGCGAAGGAATATGCCGAGCGGTACGGGATCGACGCCATCGTCCACCCGACCCCGCCGCGCCGTCTCAAGCTGCAAGCCTACGCGGATAATTTCCGCTAAGCCGAACTGGACTTTTCCCCAAGCCGCCGCCATATGCCCGCCCGGGAGCCGGTCGGGCGTTCGCGTTCGCCAACCTGGTCAGGTCCGGAAGGAAGCAGCCACAACGGATAGCTGCGGGTCGGCCGGCTCCTACTCATTGAAGCGTTGGCTCATTCACGCTTTGGCCTTTTGCATTGAGCGCGTAAACCAGGCCGACCATGGGCGATTCATCCGACATCTTCGGCGACGAGCCTGAATTCGACGCGCCGACCGCCGCCGAACTGGAAGCCGCCGGCCAGTCCTCGATGTTCGGCGATCCCGCGCCCACGGCCAGCGTGGTCCGCGAACCCGCCACCCCGCCGCCGGTCGCCCCCAAGCTTACCCAGCCCTACCGTGTCCTCGCCCGCAAGTATCGCTCGCAGACTTTCGCCGAGCTGATCGGCCAGGACGCCATGGTCCAGACCCTGGCGAATGCGATCAGGCGCGACCGCCTCGCCCATGCCTTCCTGATGACCGGCATCCGCGGCGTCGGCAAGACCAGCACCGCCCGCCTGATCGCCAAGGCGCTCAACTGCGTGGGTGCGGACGGCCAGGGTGGTCCGACCATCGACCCTTGCGGCACATGCGAACCCTGCGTCGCCATCGCCGAGGGTCGCCATATCGACGTGATCGAGATGGACGCCGCCAGCCACACCGGCGTCGACGACGTGCGCGAGATCATCGAGGCCGTGCGCTATGCCGCCGTCTCCGCGCGCTACAAGATCTACATCATCGACGAAGTCCACATGCTCTCGCGCAACGCGTTCAACGCGCTGCTCAAGACGCTGGAGGAACCGCCGGCGCACGTGAAGTTCCTGTTCGCCACCACCGAGGTGGACAAGCTTCCCGTTACCGTCCTCTCCCGCTGCCAGCGCTTCGACCTGCGCCGCATCCCCGCCGAACTGCTCGCCAGCCATTTCGCCATGATCTGCGGCAAGGAAGGGGTCACCGCTGAGCCCGAGGCACTGGCGATGATCGCGGCGGCGGCCGAAGGCTCGGTGCGCGATGGTCTCTCCATCCTCGACCAGGCCATCGCGCACGCCGACCTCGCTGCGGAAGGGGAAAGCACCCACGTCACCGCCGAGCAGGTCCGCGACATGCTCGGCCTGGCCGACAAGTCGCTGCAACGCCAGGTCTTCGCCGCGATCCTCGGCGGCGATGGCGCTGCCCTGCTCGAAGCCGTCGAACACCAGTTCTCGCTGGGCGTCGAACCCATCGCCATGGTCCGCGCGGCGATGGAGCTCGCCCACCGCGTGACCGTGGCCCAGTTCGGCAAGGGCTTCGAAGCCGCCTCGGAAGACGAACGCGCGGCGCTGGCGCAATGGGCGGAGCGGCTGACCCCGGGCCAGCTTCACCGTCTCTGGCAACTGCTGCTGAAGGCGCATGAGGAAGTGAAGCTGGCGCCCGAGCCATTGGTCGCCGCGCAGATGGCGCTGCTGCGCTGCCTCCACGCCGCCGACCTGCCGGACCCCGGCATGCTGCAGAAGCGCCTGGAGGAACTCGCCAGTCGTCCCGCCGTCACCACCCCGGCGGGTGAAGCCGCCGCTGCCTCGGCCCCCGTGGCGATGGACTGGTCGGAACTGGTCGCCATCGTCGGCCGCCACCACGTCCTTGCCGAACAGGTCCTGCGCGACTGGGTGCGTGTCATCGAACTGCGGCCCGGTTTCCTGCGCTTCGCCTTCGCCGGCGGCGCCTCCATCCATTCCGCCAAGGACCTGCGCGCCGCGCTCGAATCCGCCACCGGCCGCGAATGGGAACTGGTGGAAATGCCCTCCGGCGGCGCGCCGACCCTGCGCGAACTGGCCGATGCCGCCAAGGCCACCGAAGCCGAGGCGCTCCGCCGCTCGCCGCTGGTCGAAGCCGCCTTCGCCGCCTTTCCGCAAGCTGAAATCCTCACCGACGAAGATCGCCCCGCGCGCCTCGTCGGCGGTGAACGAAACTGGAGATCATGATGAAGTCGATGGAAGAGATGATCCAGGCCGCCCAGAAAGCCGCCGAGACCATAGCCGCGCAGATGAACGAGACCCAGGCCACGCTCGACAAGCTCGAAGTCGAAGGCGTTGCCGGCGGCGGCCTGGTCAAGATCCGCTGCTCCGCCAAGGGCCGGGTCATCGGTGTTTCGATCGACGACAGTCTGATCGTCCCGACCGACAAGCAGATGCTCGAAGACCTCGTCGCCGCCGCCTTCAACGATGCCCGCACCAAGGCCGACGAAGTCGCCGGCGCCGAAATGGCCAAGGCCCAGCAGGGCATGGGCCTGCCGCCGGGGTTCAAACTTCCGTTTTGAGCGCGAGTACTGGCAACGCGGCATCCTTCCGGCCTGCGCCGAAGTAATTGTGGTTCGGCGCACCTGCTGTTATCCAACGGACGGGTTCGCCATGTGGGGCTGGCCGGATTTGCCGCTGGCCCGCTCAATCCCGCTCGTCGGGGCCTACCTTGGCGAACCCGCCCCATCCTCAGTCCTGATCCAATGGCGGCAATTGCGGGCCTACATTCGCCAACCAAATGCAACCAACTTTCCTACATCCCCGAAATCTGCCAATCTGGGCTGTTCTTTGTCATTGTCGGATTGATCGGCTCGCCAGTGCGCATGGGAGCCGCGCGCGGAAAATTTTCCCATGCCCGCCGTGGGCGAAGTTCGAGAAGTTCGGGAAAAGTTGGATTTGTGAAGTTGCGGCTGCAAGAATTTGAGAAAGCTACGGGAATTGGCAAATCAAGACCCCGCTTCTACTCCCGCGAACTTCACACCGTCCTGATCCGTCGGCAGGCTCGTTGCGCCAGGCCTGCGACGGCAGCGGTGCCCCGGAGTCTGTCTGTGCTGTGGATCGACAAGCGATCCACAGGGGCGTCCCGCCGCGCCATTGCAACCACCCCGCCCCCATCCCATATCTCCAACAACCGCCGGCGGGGGCGTCGCCTGAACGATACGCTCCGCCCGCATATGCACTGTCAGCGTTTGTTTAGCGCCGACGTGCTAGATGGATGGATATGGACGTGAACCTGCTTCCCCTTCTCCCCTTGCGCGACATCGTCGTGTTCCCCGGCATGGTCGTGCCGCTGTTTGTCGGCCGCGAGAAATCGGTCGCCGCGCTCGAGGCGGCGATGGCGGCCGAGGACAAGGACATCTTCCTGCTCGCCCAGCTCGATCCCGGCTGCGACGATCCCGGCGCCGACGACCTTTACGACGTCGGCGTCATCGCCACCGTGCTGCAGCTGCTCAAGCTGCCCGACGGCACCGTGCGCGTGCTGGTCGAGGGCCAGCACCGGGGCCGGCTGGAATCGCTTCGCGAAGAGGGCGAAATGCTCGTCGCGGCGGTCGAGCGGGTCGAATCGGCGGCGCCGGAAGGGCCGGAAATCCAGGCGCTGATGCGCAGCGCGGTCGATCAGTTCAACGAATATGCCAAGCTCAACAAGAAGCTCTCGCAGGACGCCGGCGACCAGCTCGGCGATATCGACGATCCCTCGCGCCTGGCCGATGCCATCGCCGCCCATGTCGGCGCCAAGGTGGCCGACAAGCAGGCCCTGCTGACCGAACTCGATCCGGGCCGGCGGCTGGAAATGGCGCTCGGCATCATGGAAGGCGAACTCGGCGTGCTCCAGGTCGAGCGCAAGATTCGTGGCCGGGTCAAGCGCCAGATGGAGAAGACCCAGCGCGAATACTACCTCAACGAGCAACTGAAGGCGATCCAGTCCGAACTCGGCGGCGGCGACGACGGCGAGAGCAACGAGATTGCCGAACTGCAGGAAAAGATCGACACGCTCAAGCTGTCGAAGGAAGCCCGCGCCAAGGCGAGCGCCGAACTGAAGAAGCTCAAGGGCATGCAGCCGATGAGCGCCGAGGCGACCGTCGTGCGCAACTACCTCGATGTCCTGCTCGGCCTGCCCTGGGGCAAGAAGTCCAAGCTCAAGAAGGACATTGCCGGCGCCCAGGCGATCCTCGATGCCGATCACTATGCGCTCGACAAGGTCAAGGACCGCATCGTCGAATACCTCGCCGTGCAGGCCCGTACCAACAAGCTCAAGGGGCCGATCCTGTGCCTCGTCGGCCCCCCGGGCGTCGGCAAGACCTCGCTCGGCAAGTCGATCGCCAAGGCCTGCGGGCGGCAGTTCGTCCGCCAGTCCCTGGGCGGCGTGCGTGACGAGGCCGAGATCCGCGGCCACCGGCGCACCTACATCGGCTCGCTGCCCGGCAAGATCGTGACGAACCTGCGCAAGGCCGGTTCGTCCAACCCGCTGTTCCTGCTCGACGAGATCGACAAGCTCGGCCAGGATTTCCGGGGTGATCCGGCCTCGGCACTGCTCGAAGTGCTTGACCCGGAACAGAACGCCAAGTTCCAGGACCACTACCTGGAGCTCGACTTCGACCTGTCCGACGTCATGTTCGTCTGCACGGCCAACAGCCTCAACCTACCCCAACCGCTGCTCGACCGCATGGAGATCATCCGGCTCGAAGGCTATACCGAGGACGAGAAGGTCGAGATCGCCGAGCGGCACCTGATCGCCAAGCAGGTCAAGGCACACGGGCTGAAGAAGGGCGAGTTCACCCTGACCCAGGAAGCCCTGCGCGATCTGATCCGCTACTACACGCGCGAGGCCGGCGTCCGCACCCTGGAGCGCGAGATCGCGCGGCTGGCGCGCAAATCGCTGCGCGCCATCCTCGAAGGCAAGGACAGCGCCGTCACGATCACGCCGGAAAACCTTGCCGACTATGCCGGCGTCCGCAAGTTCCGGCACGGCATTTCGGATACGGAACACCAGGTCGGCGCCGTCACCGGCCTTGCCTGGACCGAAGTCGGTGGCGAACTGCTGACCATCGAGAGCGTCACCGTGCCCGGCAAGGGCGCGGTCAAGACCACCGGCAAGCTCGGCGAGGTGATGAGCGAGGGCGTCCAGATGGCGTTCAGCTTCGTCAAGGCGCGCAGCCCTGCCTATGGCATCAAGCCTTCGATCTTCAACCGCAAGGATCTGCACATCCACTTGCCCGAAGGCGCCGTGCCCAAGGATGGCCCTTCGGCCGGCGTCGGCATGGTCACCGCCATGGTCTCGACGCTGACCGGCATCCCGGTCCGCTCGGACGTGGCGATGACCGGCGAGGTCACCCTGCGCGGCCGCGTGCTGGCGATCGGCGGGCTCAAGGAAAAGCTGCTGGCGGCACTGCGCGGCGGCATCAAGACCGTGCTGATCCCGGAGGAGAACCGCAAGGACCTGGCCGAGATTCCCGCCAACGTGAAGGACGGGCTGGAGATCATCCCCGTAGCCCATGTCGACGAAGTCCTGGCCCGCGCCCTCACCGAGCCAGTCTCCGCGATCGAGTGGACCGAGGCAGACGACCTGGCCAGCCAGGCGGTCGCGCCGGCAACGGGCGTCCAGCCGGGTCCGTCCGCTACCGCGCACTGATTCTGTCGCGACTGCGTAAAAATACGTGCTGCGGCGCCGCATTCCCCTTGTGCGGCGCCGCAATTGTGTGCATCGATTGGAGTTTGGACCTTCTCGTCCCCTTTTCTTCCTCGTTTTCGGGGACAATCGCCCGTTTCCGCATGGATTCGGCTTTGACAGCGGCATGAAAACTCGCTCAAGTCCCCGCCGCTCCATGGGCAAAGCAAACTGAACACACGACCACTGGAAGCTAAGGGGTTCGTATATGAACAAGAACGACTTGATTGGCGCCGTTGCCGAGTCGAGCGGGCTCACCCGCAATGACGCGACGAAGGCGGTTGAGGGGGTATTTGAAGCCATCTCTGGCGCGCTGAAGGCCGGGGACGAAGTTCGTCTCGTCGGCTTCGGCACGTTCTCCGTCGCCAAGCGCAAGGCCTCCACGGGCCGCAACCCGCGCACCGGCGAGCCGATGAAGATCAAGGCTTCGGCCCAGCCGAAGTTCAAGGCCGGCAAGGGCCTGAAGGACGCGGTCAACTGACCCGCGCGGGCCGCTGCCTGCAGCGACCCTTCTAGCATCCGCTGGTTCCACCGAATTGCCGTGCAGGTCCGCCTGCACGGCAATTTCTGTTTCAGCGGGCCAGTTGCAACAGGACCATCGGCGCCGCTGCCACCTGGCCCGAAGCGGTGTTCCACGCCAGCACCTGGCCAGCCGCATCCGCTTTCGGCCCTTCCTCGGTGTTGTTGGCCAGGATTGTCGCATCGGTGGTCAACGCAAAGCGCCCCTCCGGCTGCGGCAGGGCAGGGGCCTTGCCCTCTTTCGCCGCCCCCATCGCCAGGGCGGAGAGCATCGGGTTGCCCAGCGCGCCGCCGCTCAACGCCGCCAGCCCCGGGGCATCGATCCGCAAGGTCGCATCCTGTCGCCGCGAGATCGTCACGAAAGCCTGGGCCGCCGGCAGCCGCTCGACCGTCGGGAAGGCAAAATCCCGGTCCAGCCGGCCCTCGATGCGAAAATCGACATCATAGCGCCCGTCGCCCTTGTAGACGACCTTGCGCCATCCGGCCTGCTTGCGCAGCCGCGCGGCAAATTCCTCGGCAGCGGCCGGGTTGCCCGGATCGATCCCGCCAAGCATGGCCTTGAACCCTTCTGCCTCGCGCTTGCGGGTCGCCGCCTGCTCGGCGCGGTTGGCTTCCCAGGCCTTCCGCTGTTCGGCCAATTCTGCAGGGGTGCACGGGCGCGTCGGGGCGGGCTTGCCGGTTTCGGCCCGTTGCGCGGCGCCGAACGCATCGTCCGCCTCAGGGCAGTCTTCCGGCTTGAACACCGCGGCGGCCTTCGCCTCCCGCCCCATCTCCGCCAGCTTGCCCAAGGCCGCCAGGTAGATCTCCCCGCTATAGGCAAACGTGAACCGCCCATCCCGGCGCACGTCGAGGCTGGCGTCATATTTGCCGGCCATCAGCAGGCAGCCGCCGAGCAGCGCCGTCAGCACCGCCAGCAGCAAGGCCGCAACACCCCGTCTCGCCGCCCGGCCCGTCATGTTGCCCCCCTGTCCGTGTTAGCTCAGTCCTCAATCGCGCGTGTGGCCGCCGCATACAAGGCGATCGCCGCCGCGTTCGACACGTTCAGGCTCTCCATCGCCTCGGCGATCGGCAGCCGCGCCAGCGCATCGCAATGCTGGGTGATGTTATGGCGCATGCCTTCGCCCTCTGCGCCCAGCACCAGCGCCACCGGTCCCGCCGGCAGCGCCTCGGCCAATGTCGCCTCGGCCTCGCCGGCCAGCCCGATCCGCCAGTAGCCCGCCTCGGCCACTTCCTCCAGCGCCCGCGCCAGGTTCACCACCCGCACCCAAGGGACCAGTTCGAGCGCGCCGGAGGCCGATTTCGCCACGACCCCCGATTCGGGCGGGGCATGGCGGTCCTGGGTCACCACCGCGCAGGCACCGAAGGCCGCCGCCGAGCGCATGATCGCGCCGACGTTGTGCGGATCGGTCACCTGGTCGAGCACGACCAGCGGCCGGCGTGGGTCGCCGTTCAGCACGTCCTCCAGCCAGACATCCTCCAGCGGCTCGCATTCGAGCACCAGCCCCTGGTGCGGCGCATCGCGCGCCACCAGCCGGGCGAGGTCCGCCGCCTGCGCATACTCGAGCGGAAAATCCTTGGGCAGCTCACCGTCGAGCGAATCGATGCCCTCGCGCGTCGCCCAGAGTTTCCGGTGCTTGCGCTCCGGATTGAGCAAGGCCGCCTCCACCGCGTGGCGGCCCCACAGCCGCACCGTGCCCTTGGCTCCGCGACCGCTGCCGCGCCCGCCCTGCATCCGCCCGGCCCGGCCCCTGAGGGCGCGGCGGGGCCGATCTGCTCCATTATCCTGATTCCGGCTCATGGGACGAGCCTATCGCCCGCCAAGGCGCGCCTGCCAAGCCCGCCATTTCGCGGCGAACCGCAGCCGAGCCCATTGACAGGCCCGGCGCGCTTCGGCAAAGGCGCGCTTCCTCGGCCGGATGCCCTTCAAGCGAAGGGCTTTTGCGGGGCAACCCGCCGACCGGCAAGCTGGTGTGGACAGGTGGCCGAGTGGTTAAAGGCAGCAGACTGTAAATCTGCCCGCGCAAGCGTACGCTAGTTCGAATCTAGCCCTGTCCACCAACCAGCCCCTCGGGAACCGCAGATTTCTTCGGTTTTCAGGAAGGTTCGCCAATGGCAGTTCTCCAATCGATGGCTTGTTGCGGACAGGTCGAAGCCGAGCCTCGTCGCGCGCAATGTCCTTGGCGCGCACTTCACGAGAACGGCTGCTATAGGCCACTTGGCAGCGGAAGCAGCCGTTCCGGACACGACAACAAAGCTGCCATCAGCCCCTGCGGCCGAAAACGCCAACATTGCGAACCTGCGCCGCGCGTGCAATCAATCCATGAATGCGGCGACTTCCTACACGCGTTCCTATCGACTTCGTGTTCAGGACCACGCTGCTCGTCCTAGTCATGACAGCCTGTTTGATGCTCGCGCTGTCGGCATCAACGCCCTTTAAAGCCCATGAAATATGGAAGGGGATTCTGCTTAGCTTTCCTTTGTTGGCGCTTGGCACGCTCTTTGATCTCTACCTTCGGAGAGGTTATCGGGTGGCCTACACCGATGAGGCTATTCACTGGCGCAAAGTAGGATTGTCGCGGAGTGACGCTAGCGAAATCGTAATGCCGTTCAAGGCCGTGAGCGGCATCGTTGCGGAGACGGGCTCGTTGGGCATAAAGCCGTTCGAGGCCGCCATCCTGCATTCCAACCAGGAAGGTGCTGCTGATATTGTCCTATCCAGATTGTATCTTCGCCAAGATGACTTGAGAGACCTACTGGCCTTGGTGGCGGCGAAATCTGAAGCGCTGATCGACGAGGAAGTTAGCGCCTTCATCGGAGGCTAAGCATCGCGGGAAAGTCCGCTCCCCCCAACAAAGCTGACATTGGCGGGCCGGCCGATCGCCTCCGAAACAAGACTGTCCGGAATTGACGGACTGATTCGCCGGCGCCGCCGGCAAAAATGTTGGGGGGAGCGGACGTAAGGAAGCACGAACTGCCGTGGATTAGAACAGCTTCGTAATGCGTTCCCGGTCGTAGTCCAAAAGCCATTCCTCGAATTCGGCGTGGAGCCCAAGAAGCTGTGCGGGATCAGATGCAATCACATCCACTCCCCTATCGTCGTAGACGTGAAGCATCACGGACTTGGATGGCTCGAGCAGGAAACCCACAATCGCAGCGCTCGGGTAAATAGGAATTTCTGATGCGATCGAGTGCCAGAGAAGCGTATCACGGGCTGTCTTGTCGTCGCTCAAATCATAGCTGCGGAGTGCCCAGACATAGGCTTCATCATCCGGATCGGGATAAAGAATTGCCTGCCATTCATTTGTCATAGGTGCATTAAACCCAGTGGATTGCAGGGCAACGAACCCGTCCTGTATTCCTTCATCAAGGCCCGCTGAGCATGGGACTCGGCCGTTCCATGCGACTACGGCCACGCAGTTCCCGCCGAACAAAGCGTCGGCTATGATAGATGCGCGACGATGCGCTTGGAGAAAGCGGGGGACTTGCTGGACGGTGTTATCAAACTCTTCGCCGCCAAGCTCGAAGCGTAGTCGAACCTCGTCAGCTGCAAAACGCGTTGCCCAAAGTGCCGACCAAATCTGCTCAATGGAGGGGTTGTTCATAGGCTCAGTAGGCGCATGAAATGACGGAGTGCAATGGCGCCTTTGTTGGCGCTTCTCGCCGCCGGAACGGCCGGTTTTGCGGCAGCTGGCTCGGTTACAGACATTCGCGTGCAAGAGGTAGCGCCAGACAATTCGCCAGGACGCAAACGGTCCGCCAATCCATCCGGGACGTCGCAGGTTCCCGTGGGTCAATTAGGGTAGGTTCGCCAAACTAAGTGATTGACAGAGCTAGAAAGTCCTATTCTAGCCCTGTCCACCACCAACCGCCTCATCAATACGCCGGCGGGTCGCTCGCCGGGAAGCTCGCGTCGGACGCGTCGTCGATCTTGTCCCAGTGCTTCGGGTCGCTGCGCATTCCGGCAGTGCCGGCATTGCGCACCTGGACGAAGTTGTCCGGTGACGCCTCGCCATGGGCGAAAGCCACCTTGTCCTGCCCGGCACGGGAATTCTGAAACCAGCGCCAGGCCATCAGTCCGGCACCGGCCAGCATCGCGGTTCGCATCAGCATCGGTTTTCTCCTGGGTCGTGCGCGCCCGAATTCCGGGCCGCGCGGGATGTGGAAGCAGGGGCGTCGCGCGCATCGGCCTGTTCGAGCCGGTGCCATCGCCAGCGCAAGGCCATGCCGCCGATGGCGGCTGCCATGCCCAGCGGCACGACACTGGCCGACGAGATCTGGCAGCGTTCGCCTTCGAGAGCGGAAACCTCACGCATGAAGCCAGAACCAGCGACCCTCTCGCCCGTTCCAGCTGCGGACAACGCGGTCGATGCCATTGCCGGCGATGCGTCGGCTCTGTAACGAAAATGTCATATTCCTCCGGCCCTCTGCCGGGGGTAGGAGTCCCGCCATCCACCAGATCGCCGCCTTGCCCTACCGCACTCTCGGCCCCGCGCTCTCCGCGCCGGTCGAAGTCCTGCTGGTCACCTCGCGCGGGACCGGGCGCTGGGTCCTGCCCAAGGGCAACCGGCCCAAGCGGATGAGCCCGCACGCCGCCGCCGCCCGCGAGGCGGAAGAGGAAGCCGGCATCCTCGGCGCCATCTGCCCGACCCCGCTCGGCTCCTACCAGTATCGCAAGCGGCTGGACAACGGCGCCTCGCTGCTCGTCACCGTCGATGTCTTTCCCTTCGCGGTGACCGAGGAGCTGCCCGCCTGGCGCGAACAGGCCGAACGCGAACGCCGCTGGTTCACCCTCGCCGAAGCCGCCGCCGCGGTCGACGAGCCCGATCTCGGCGAACTGCTCCGCAGCTTCGGCCCCCACGAATTCACCGGGCTCCCCGGCACCGCCTGGACGGCGGTCAGGAGCCTCAGTCGAGGACTACGCATGTTTCACTGGTTCCAGTCGCTGATGCCCCGCCAGGGCAACTTCTTCGACCTTTTCGAAGCCCATTCCCGCACCCTGTGCGAGGGCAGCAACGCGCTTACCCGCCTGCTCGCCGGCGGCCCCGGCATGGCCGACCACGTCCGCGAGATCAGCGAGCGCGAGACCGAGGCCGACGCTATCATCCGTGAAGTGCTGCAGACCGTGCGCCGCACCTTCCTGACCCCGTTCGATCGTGGCGCCATCACCAGCCTGATCTCGGCGATGGACGACGCGATCGACCAGATGCAGCAGACCGCCAACGCCATTTCGCTCTACGAGGTCACCGCCTTCGAGCAGGAAATGCGCGACATGGCGGCGATCATTGTCGATTCCGCCCGCCTGCTGGCCGAAGCCCTGCCGATGCTGCGCAACATCCACGCCAACGCTGGCCGCCTGCATGAGCTGACCGAGCGCCTGGTCCGCATGGAGGGCCATGCCGACGACATCCACCGCACCGGCCTCAAGAAAGCCTTCAAGACCTACGGCGAAACCGCGCCGATGAAGTTTTTCGTCGCTCACGAGATCTACAGCCACCTGGAAAAGGTCGTCGATCGCTTCGAGGACGTGGCCAACGAGATCGACGGCCTCGTCATCGACCACGCGTGATCGTTCACCAGCTATGACCGCCTCGCTCGCATTGCCGCTGCTCGTCGGCCTCGTCGCCCTCGCGCTCGCCTTCGACTTCCTCAATGGCCTCCACGATGCCGCCAACTCGATCGCCACGGTCGTCTCGACCCGCCTGCTGAGCCCGCTCCAGGCCGTGCTGTTCGCCGCCTTCTTCAACTTCGCCGCCTATTTCACCTTCGGCCTCAAGGTCGCCGAGACGGTCGGCAAGGGCATCATCGACAAGGACGCGGTGACGCCGGCGGTGATCTTCGGCGCCCTGGTCGGCGCCATGGTGTGGAACGTCATTACCTGGTGGAAGGGCATCCCGTCCTCCTCCAGCCACGCGCTGATCGGCGGCCTGGTCGGCGCCGGGGTCAGCCATGCCGGCACCGGGGCGATCGTCTGGGCCGGCATCGGCAAGACCACTTCGGCCATCGTCGCTTCGCCGGTGCTCGGCCTCGTCGTCGCCATGGCGCTGATGCTGCTGACCTCCTGGCTGTTCATGCGGGTCACCGCCGGCGCCGCCGAAGGCGTGTTCCGCCGGCTCCATCTGGTGTCATCGGCGGCCTACTCGCTGGGCCACGGCGCCAACGACGCCCAGAAGACCATGGGCATCATCACCGTCCTGCTCTACTCGCAGGGCTACCTCGGGGGCACGTTTCACGTCCCCGGCTGGGTCGTCATCTCCTGCTACGTCGCCATGGGCGTCGGCACCCTCTCAGGCGGCTGGAAGATCATCGAGACGATGGGCTCGCGCATCACCAGGCTCTCCCACCATCAGGGCTTCTGCGCCTCGGCGTCCGGCTCGCTGATGCTGTTCTTCGCCTCCTCGCTCGGCATCCCGGTCTCGACCACCCACACCATCACCGGCTGCGTCGTCGGTGTCGGCGCCGCGCGCCGCGCCTCGGCGGTGCGCTGGGGCGTCGCCCACCGCGTCGTCGTCGCCTGGCTGATCACCATTCCGGCGTCGGCCGCGGTCGGCGCGGCGTGTTACTGGCTGGCTACGCTCGTCTCATCGGCGTGGTGAAGAGCCTTGCAAGCCCCGTCGCCGCAACGGAGCCGACCCGATGCCGCACGCGACACCGGGCCGTGCCCGGCGGGGACCGGGCGGGGTAAGACAGTCAGGCTCCCGTGCCATGGATACGCCACGGCGAACGATTGCGCGGGTCGGAAAAAGGGGGGCGGGCCGGTGGCGATCACCGGCCCGATCGCTGGTTACTTGAGCAGCGAGAGCACGTTCTGCTGGCTCTGGTTCGCCTGCTGGATCATCGCGGTCGAGGCCTGGCTGAGGATCTGTGCCTTGGCCATGGCGGTGGTTTCCGCCGAATAGTCGGTGTCCATGATGCGCGAGCGCGCGTCGGACAGGTTGGTCGCCGCGCTGGTCAGGTTGTTGACCGCGCTGGTCAGCTGCGATTCGCCGGCGCCGAGGCTGGCGTTGGTGGCAGCCACGTCGGTCAGCGCCATGTCGACGTTGGTCATCGTCGTCGCCGCCAGAGTGCCGCTGGTCACGTCGAGCGCGGTGGACGAGATGTTGGTCCCGTCGATCGCCGTGCTGGTCAGCGAAACCACGTCGGACGAGTTCGGCCCGGCCTGGATCGAGAAGGTCACGTTGGTGCCCGAAGTCGTGCTGAACAGGCCGACGCCGTTGAACTTGGTCGTCGATAGAACATTGGCGATCTGCGTCGTCAGCGAGGTCACTTCCTGCTGCATGTTGGTGCGGTTGGCCGAGGAATAGGTCCCCGAGGCCGATTGCACCGCCAGCTCGCGGATGCGCTGGAGCATGTTGGTCACCTCGTTGAGCGCGCCTTCTGCGGTCTGCGCCAGCGAGATGCCGTCGTTGGAATTGCGGATGCCCTGCTGCATGCCCATGATCTGGGAGGTCATCGAGGTGGTGATGGCCAGGCCGGCGGCGTCGTCCTTGGCCGAGTTGATGCGCTTGCCGGTGGACAGGCGCTGCATGGCCACGCCCAGCATCTGCTGCGCGGCATTGCTGGCATTCGCGGCCTGGACGGCCCCAATGTTGGTGTTGATGACTGTCATTGTCTTACCCCTTGGATCGGCGCCGACCGGTCCGGGGACAGGCAGGCGACGTCCGGCCTTTTGCGGCCGATGACGGCAATCTGGCGCACGACCTGTGAAACCGGAGTATGCGGGGGGGTATGGGTGTGCCCCTATTTTTGCATATTAACCGATTTTCTTGGGGCAAAATGCACGAAGTTGCAGGGCGCGTGGCGGCGAATCGGAGGCGATACAGGGAAGTTTGGGTAAGGAAGCTGAGGAATTGCCAGCCCGGGTCCCTTTGAATCTTTGTTGCCCAGTCGGTGGCTGCCCTTGAGTCTTTCGTGGTCAGGATCGACAATCGATCCTTCGGTGGTCAGGAACGACGAGCGATCCTGATGGCGAGCCTGACGCCGGGTTGTCCCCGGCACCCGGGTGGCCTAGATAGCCCGGCATGACAGGCGACATTCATGACAACCACGGGCGCGGCACGGCAAGCTGGAGCTGGCCGTCGATCCACCCGGAGGGCCGCAAGTTCGCCCTGATCGCCGCAGGCATCTGCGCGGTCTTCGCCTTCATGGCCTGGGAAACGCTGGCCTGGCCAATGGGCGTGCTGGTCCTGGGCATCCTCGCCTTCTTCCGCGATCCGCGCCGCGTCGTGCCGCAGGGGGACCGGCTGGTGGTCAGCCCGGCCGATGGCCTGGTGACGATGATCACCACCGTCACCCCTCCGCGCGAGCTCTCGCTGGACGATGGCACCGGCGTGGCCGGTCTCGGCACCGACCCGGTCACCCGCGTCTCGATTTTCATGAGCGTGTTCGATGTCCACATCAATCGCGCGCCGATCGGCGGCACCGTCCGCCGCGTCGTCTACATCCCCGGCCGCTTCCTCAATGCCGATCTCGACAAGGCGAGCGACGAGAACGAGCGCCAGCACCTGCTGGTCGATCGCGGCAACGGGGTGATGATCGGCTTCACCCAGATCGCCGGTCTGGTCGCCCGCCGCATCGTTCCCTTCGTCAAGCCGGGGGACATGATCGCCGCCGGCCAGCGCGTCGGCCTGATCCGCTTTGGCAGCCGCGTCGATGTCTACCTGCCGGCCGATACCGACCCGCTGGTCGTGCAAGGCCAGAAAGTCATCGCCGGGGAAACCGTGCTGGCCGAAATCGGCCGTCGCGGGACCATCGAAGGCATCAGCCTGTGAAGGCTGAGGCCGAGTGATGGCTCCGGATCGGCCGCAACCCCGGCGCTTTCGCGGCGAACCAACCCTGCCGGGCGGCTTGACCCTGCGGGCGCTGATCCCAAACGCGATCACCTCGGCAGCGCTGTGCTGCGGGCTGACCGGCATACGCTTCGCCATCCAGGGCGATTGGGAAAAGGCAGTCCTCGCCGTCATCCTCGCCGGGATGCTCGACGGCATCGATGGCCGCATCGCCCGCCTGCTTAAGGCCCAGTCGCGCTTCGGCGCCGAGCTGGACAGCCTGGCGGACGCGATCTCGTTCGGCGTCGCCCCGGCGCTCATTGTGTTCCTGTGGTCGCTGCAGGATGTCGCCCGGCTCGGCTGGTTCGCCGCTTTGGCCTTTGCCATCGCCTGCGTCCTGCGCCTCGCCCGGTTCAACGCGCGGATCGACATGGTCGATCAGCCGCACAAGCAGGCCGGCTTCCTGACCGGGGTTCCTGCTCCGGTCGGGGCCGGCCTTGCCTTTCTGCCAATGTATCTGTGGATCGCCAGCGGTCGCGAGGAATTTCGCGACCCCTACCTCGTCGGCATATGGCTGGTGGTGATCGCCTTCCTGCTGATTTCCAGCCTGGCGACGATGAGTTGGCAGTCCATGCGGCCGCGCAAGACCATTCGCCTGGAAATCATCGCTGCGGTCGGGCTGGTCTTCGCCGCACTCCTCACCGAACCATGGTTCACCCTGGTCGGCATCTGCGTGCTGTACCTGCTGATGCTCCCGGTCGGTTTCGTCAGCTATGCGCGGGTCAAGCGGCAGCGCGCTGGCCGGGCCGTAGCGGAGTCCACTCCGAACGCGCCATGAAGCGGCGCGCATAAACGACCGGACCAGCCTGCGCCGCTCGCCGTATGCCCACCGTACGCGGATATTCGCCGCCCGCCGCAAGTGCTTCGCGCTGACGATCACGTTCGATCAGCGCGAGCCGCTCGTCGGCAAGCGCCGACCAGGCCCCGGAATGCGCACGGTGAGTCACCGCCATCGACGCCACGGCAAATCCGGCTACCAGCGCGAAAAAGCATCCAATCAGCAGCGCAACCATCGCAACCATCCTTTCGCCAACCCGGCATCGAGCAGACTGGCCGCTGGCCGGGTTTCCCCGTCGACCGCTTGATGGTCGCGTGGACAACCTGTGGAAAACCGGAATTTCGGCCGAATGTTCCGCCGTTTGTTCTCGTCTGATCCCTTAATGTTCCATGTCCGTTCCATTGTCAACGGAAAACTGGTGCGAAGCGTGTCGGATTCGCGTCCAAATGACTCTGGATTTTGCCCGCAGTCCCGTGTAAAGGCGCGTTTCCCGCTGTCTCGTCCTTAATTTTACTTAGGGAAATCAACGGGTATCCCACATGGGAAGCGCACACCCCGGTGCCGCAGCGGTGCATTTCCGCACGGTTCCAGCTTCCCAGAGGCGGTTCCATCTTGGAGCCATAACCGGAAAGGAACACGATTATGGCGGCTCCTGTCGTCACCATGCACCAATTGATCGAGGCCGGCGCCCACTTCGGCCACCAGACCCACCGCTGGAACCCGCGGATGAAGCCGTATATCTTCGGCGCCCGCAACGGGGTCCACATTCTCGACCTCTCGCAGACCGTGCCGCTGATGGCCCGCGCGCTCGATTTCGTCTCGGCGACCGTACAGGCCGGCGGCAAGGTCCTGCTGGTCGGCACCAAGCGCCAGGCCCAGGAGCCGATCGCCCAGGCCGCGCGCGCTTCGGGCCAGCACTTCGTCAACCACCGCTGGCTCGGCGGCATGCTGACCAACTGGAAGACCATCAGCCAGTCGATCAAGCGGATGAAGGCGCTGGAGGAGCAGCTCGCTGGCGACACCCACGGCCTGACCAAGAAGGAAGTGCTGCAGCTCACCCGCGAGCGTGACAAGCTGGAACTCAGCCTCGGCGGCATCCGCGACATGGGCGGCATCCCCGATGTCATGTTCGTGATCGATGCCAACAAGGAAGAGCTGGCGATCAAGGAAGCCAACGTGCTCGGCATCCCGGTCGTCGCCATCCTCGATTCCAACGTCTCGCCCGATGGCATCGCCTTCCCGATCCCGGCGAACGACGACGCCAGCCGCGCCATCCGCCTCTACTGCGACGCCATCGCGGCGGCCGCCAAGAAGGGCGGGCGTGAGGCCGTGGTCGATTCCGGAATCGACATCGGCGCCCTGGATGAGCCGGTGGCCGAAGAGGCGACCGAAGCCTGATTGCCGCCGCCGGAGCACTCCGGCGGTCATCAAACCGACACGCGCCGGGTCCACGTGGCCCGGCGCATCACTTTACCCGAAGAGGACAAGCGACATGGCCTACACCGCCACTGACGTGAAGAACCTGCGCGAGCGCACCGGCGCCGGCATGATGGATTGCAAGAAGGCGCTCGACGAGACCGGTGGCGACATGGAAGCCGCAGTCGACATGCTGCGCGCCAAGGGCCTCGCGGCCGCCGCCAAGAAGTCGAGCCGCACCGCCGCCGAAGGCTTGGTCGGCGTCGCTGTCGCCGGCACTCGGGGCGTCGCGCTCGAGGTCAATTCCGAGACCGACTTCGTCGCCAAGAACGACCAGTTCCAGGATTTCGTCCGCGCCGCCACCGCCGCCGCGCTCGAAACCGGCACCAGCGACGTCGAGGAACTGAAGAACGCGGCCTATCCGGGCGGCGGAACCGTTGGTGAAAAGCTGACCAACAACGTCGCCACCATCGGTGAAAACCAGCAGCTGCGCCGGATCAAGCAGGTCGCGGTCGCGTCCGGCATCGTCGTGCCTTATGTGCACAATGCCGCCGCCGCCAACCTCGGCAAGATCGGCGTGCTCGTCGCGCTCGAATCGGAAGCCGGCGCCGACGTGCTCGAACCGCTCGGCAAGCAGATCGCCATGCACATCGCCGCCGCCTTCCCGCTGGCGCTCAACGCCGACGATCTCGACCCCGAACTGCTCGCCCGCGAACGCAAGATCGCGGCGGAAAAGGCGGCCGAGAGCGGCAAGCCGGCGGAAGTCCAGGCCAAGATGGTCGATGGCGCCGTCGCCAAGTACGCCAAGGAAAACGCGCTTCTGAGCCAGCTCTTCGTCATCGACAACAAGACGCCGATCGCCCAGGTCGTCGAGCAGGCCGGCAAGGCCGCCGGCACCAAGATCGCGCTGGTGGACTATGTCCGCTTCCAGCTCGGCGAGGGCATCGAGAAAGCGGAGAGCGATTTCGCCGCCGAAGTCGCCGCCGCCGCCGGCCTTTCCTGAGAGGCCCCGTCGCGCAGACGGCCCAGATGCGGGGCCGGGTCGCAAGACCCGGCCCCGTTGGCGTTTCAGGGTCCGCCCGCCTCAACCGGCGCCTGGCGTTGGTTTGCCCGGCACCAGGATGCTCTGCCAGCGCCGCGATCCGCGCCGGTGGATTGAGCGGCCCGGCAACGTGCAGGTCCGACACCCCACCACCCGCATCGGCTCCGCCGCCGCCGGCAGGCTGGGGAGCGCGAAGGTCGTCTGTGTACCGTCAGGCGATCACGGCACAAAGGCCGAGCACAGGCCCAGAACGGCAGTCGGCAATCGTTTGCTCGGGCTGCGGCTGTCCGTTCTGGGCATTTTGCTGTGCCGTCCCTTTACTGCAAGGCGAAGGGGCGGCTAAGGCCAGCCCTGACACCCGCACCCCTAGCGACGGACGCCGCCAATCGCCATGCCCCAGCCCGCCTTCAAACGCATCCTGCTGAAACTCTCCGGCGAAGTGCTGATGGGCAACCAGCCGTTCGGCATCGATCCCGGCTTCGTTGCCGAGATGGCGGCCGAGATCAAGGCGGCCAAGGACACCGGCCTGGAGATCTGCCTGGTCATCGGCGGCGGCAATATCTTCCGCGGCATGGCCGGCGCCGCCAAGGGCATGGACCGCGCCCAGGCGGATTACATGGGCATGCTGGCCACCGTGATGAACGCGCTCGCCATGCAGAACGCGCTCGAACAGCTTGGCGTCCCCACCCGCGTCCAGTCGGCGATCGAGATGGACAAAGTCTGCGAGCCGGTCATCCGCCGCCGTGCCGAGCGCCATCTCGAAAAGGGCAGGGTGGTGATCTTCGCCGCCGGCGTCGGCGCCCCCTATTTCACCACCGACAGCGGCGCCGCGCTCCGTGCCGCCGAGATGCGCTGCGATGCCCTGCTCAAGGGCACCAGCGTCGATGGCGTCTACGACAGCGATCCCAAGACGAACCCGTCAGCCATTCGTTATGATATCGTCGATTATGACAGGGTCCTGGCCGACAACCTCAAGGTGATGGACGCTTCCGCCGTGGCCCTGTGCCGGGACAACATGATTCCGATCGTCGTCTTCTCGATTCGCCAGCAGGGCAATCTCGCCCGCATCCTGGCCGGCGAAGGCACCCGCACGATCGTCCGCGCCTAACGATTTTCTGGGGAGCCCGAGCCATGGCCACGCCGAAGTACGACAAGCCCGATCTCGAACGCCGGATGAAAGGCGCGGTCGAATCGCTGAAGCACGACCTTTCCGGCCTGCGCACCGGCCGCGCCAATACCGCGCTGCTGGATTCGGTCCAGGTCGAGGTCTATGGCGCTCACACCCCGCTCAACCAGGTCGCCTCGATCTCCGCGCCCGAGCCGCGGATGCTCTCGGTCCAGGTGTGGGACAAGTCGAACGTCGGCCCCGTGGAAAAGGCGATCCGCTCTGCCGGCCTCGGCCTCAACCCGATCAACGACGGCCAGACGCTGCGCCTGCCGATCCCCGATCTCACCGAGGAACGGCGCAAGGAGCTGGCCAAGCTTGCCAGCAAATATGCCGAAAACGCCCGCATCGCCATCCGCAACGTCCGGCGCGACGGCATGGAGGCGCTGAAGGCGGACGAGAACAAGAAGCTGATCAGCGAGGACGAGCGCAAGCGCCACGAGACCGAGGTGCAGAAGCTGACCGACGAGCAGATCAAGGCGGTCGACGATGCCGCAGCCCACAAGGAAAAGGAAATCCTCGGCAAGTGACCCCGGCGCTCGCCCCCTCCGGCGAACCGGGCCATGGCGCAGGCGGCCACGGCGCGCGCCATGTCGCCGTGATCATGGACGGGAATGGCCGCTGGGCCAGGAAGCGCTTCCTGCCCCACGCCGTTGGCCACCAGCGCGGCGTCGAGGCCGTGCGCCGGCTGGTCCGCGCCGTACCCGGCATGGGGATCGAGGCGCTGACCCTCTACGCCTTCTCGACCGAGAACTGGCGCCGCCCGCCGGACGAAGTCTCCGCGCTGATGGGCCTGCTCAAGCGCTTCATCCTCTCCGATCTCGACGAGATCGACGCCAACGGCGTCCGGCTCCAGGTCATCGGTGACTGGCGGGTGCTCCCGGCCGACATCGTCACGCTGATCGAGGGCGCGCTCGCCCGCACCGCTGGCAACACCCGCCTGACGCTGGCCATCGCGCTCAACTACGGCTCCCAAGACGAGATCGCCCGCGCCGCCACCCGCGCCGCTGCAAAAGGCCCGATCACGCCCGACACCATCTCCGCCGAGCTCGACACCGCCGGCCTGCCGCCACTCGACCTCCTGGTCCGCACCTCTGGCGAGGTCCGCCTGTCGAACTTTCTGCTGTGGCAGGCCGCCTACGCTGAGATGTGGTTCACCGAGGTGCTCTGGCCCGATTTCGCGCCCGAGCACTTGGCCGAAGCCCTGGCTCACTTCGCCCGGAGGGAACGGCGCTATGGCGGACGCTGATGGCGTGGCGCCGAAGCAGGATCACCGGGCGCTGAAGGACCTGACTGTCCGGGCCGTTTCGGCGGTGGTCATGGTCGCGCTGCTGGCGGCCGCGCTCTATCTCGGCGGTCCGGTCTGGAAGGCGTTCGTCGCCCTCGTCGCGCTGGGCACGTACTTCGAGTGGGCGCAGCTTTCGCTCAAGCTCTCCCGCCATGCGGTCGCCCGCCTGCTCTGGCTGGCGCTGGGCGTGGTCTATATCGGCCTCGCCGCCAAGACCCTGGTCGATCTCTACCCTCCTGCGGACGAAACCGGCGCGGTCGATATCCGCCACCTGCTCGCCATCCTGATCGCGGTCATCGCGGTCGATGTCGGCGCCTACCTCGCCGGTCGCGTAATCGGCGGGCCGAGGATCGCGCCATCGATCAGTCCGTCGAAAACCTGGGCCGGCCTCGGCGGCGGCATTGTCTGCGCCACACTCGTGCTGATCCAGTTCGCACCGCGCGATTTGAGCCTGTTCGCCCTCGGCCCCGTCGTCGCCGTGGTCGCACAGGCCGGGGATTTCTTCGAAAGCTGGATGAAGCGCCGCGCCGCGGTGAAGGATTCGGGCAAGCTGATCCCTGGCCACGGTGGCCTGCTTGATCGCGTCGATGGCCTGATCGCCGTCTGCTTCGTGTTGGGGATCATCCGTACCCTTGCCGCGCACGCCTGAACGAGGCACTAGGCGCACGATGCGTTCGATCACCATTCTGGGAGCCACCGGCTCCATCGGCACCTCCACGCTCGATCTCGTCCGCCGCGCGCCCGCCGAGTGGCAGGTCCGCGCATTGACCGCCCATGCCAATGTCGCGGCCCTCGCCGAACTCGCCCGCGAATTCCGCGCCGAAATCGCCGTCATCGCCGATGAATCCCGCCTGGACGAGCTGCGCGCCGCCTTGGCCGGCACCAATATCCAGGCCGCCGCCGGCGAATCGGCCTTGGTCGAAGCCGCCGCGCGCGGGGCCGATCTCACGCTCGCCGCCATCGTCGGCTGCGCCGGCCTCGCGCCGACCATGGCCGCCATCGAATGCGGCAGGACGGTCGCGCTGGCCAACAAGGAAGCGCTGGTTTCCGCCGGCGAGGTGATGACCGCCGCCGTCGCCCGCTCCGGCGCGACCCTGCTGCCGGTGGACAGCGAACACAATGCCATCTTCCAGTGCCTCGCCAACAACGATGCGGCCGATGTCCGCTGGATCACGCTGACCGCGAGCGGCGGCCCGTTCCGCGACTGGAGCCACGAACAGCTCGCCGCCGCCACCCCGGTCCAGGCGGTCAAGCACCCGAATTGGGACATGGGCGCCAAGATCAGCGTTGATTCCGCCACCATGTTCAACAAGGGTCTGGAACTGATCGAGGCGTTCCACCTGTTCCCGGTCGGGCTGGAGCGGCTGCGGATCATCGTCCATCCCCAGTCGGTGGTGCACTCGATGGTTGAATATCGCGACGGTTCCACGCTCGCCCAGCTCGGCCCGTCCGACATGCGCGTGCCGATCGCCTCGACGCTGGCCTGGCCGCGCCGCATGGCCACGCCCTGCGCCCCGCTCGATCTCGCCGCGATCGGCGAACTGACCTTCCGCGCGCCCGACGAAGACCGCTTCCCAGCCACCCGGCTGGCGCGCGACGCCGCTCAGGCCGGCGGCGCCGCCCCGGCCGTACTCAACGCCGCCAACGAAGTTGCCGTCGCCGCGTTCCTGGCCGGCCAGCTCGGCTTCACCCGCATCGCCGCCATGGTCGAGGACGTGCTCGCCCGCTACGCGCCCGCCGCGCCCGCCGCGCTGGCCGATGTCCTCGCCGTCGATGCCGAAGCCCGCGCTCACGCGCGCGGCCTGCTCCAGCCGGCCTGAGGCCGCCATGCAATCGCCCTCATTGCTGATGACCGTCGCCGCCTTCCTGCTGATGCTGGCGCCGCTGATCGTGCTGCACGAACTCGGCCACTACCTCGTCGGCCGCTGGTGCGGGGTGCGGGCCGATGCCTTCTCGGTGGGCTTCGGCCGCGAACTCGTCGGCTGGACCGACAGGCGCGGCACCCGCTGGAAGATCAGCGCCATTCCCTTGGGCGGCTATGTCCAGTTCGCCGGCGACATGAACGCGATGTCGATGCCGAAGGAGGAGTTGGCAAAGCTCAGCCCGGAAGAACGCAAGGGCGTGTTCCACTTTCACCCGCTGTGGCAGCGCGCCTTGATCGTCGCCGCCGGCCCGGTGATGAACATCCTCGTCGCGCTGACGATCTTCGCCGGCTTCAACGCGCTCTATGGCCGCGTCGTCGCCTCGCCGGTGATCGCCGGCTTCGCCGATCCGTCTCCGGCCAGGGCCGCCGGCCTGAAGATCGGGGATCGCATCGTCAGCATCGACGGCACCCGGGTCGAAAGCTTCGACCAGATCCGCGCCCATGTCCTGCCCTACCCGGATGAGCCGGTCGAGATGACCGTGCTGCGGGCCGGCAAGCCGCTCACCGTCACCCTGACCATCGCCAGCAGCGTCAAGCGCGACGAATTCGGCAACGAATCCCGCATCGGCCAGATCGGCGTCGCCTCGGCCGGCTTCCAGGTGGTCAAGGTCGGCCCGCTGGAATCGCTCCACCTCGCGGTCGATCAGTCGCTCGGCATCGGCAAGCTGATGGTCACCGGCATCCAGCAGATCGTCACCGGAAAGCGCTCGGTCCGCGAGATGGGCGGGCCGGTCAAGATCGCCCAGTTCTCCGGCCAGCAGCTGAGCCTTGGCTGGGCCGAATTCGTCTATTTCGCCGCGTTCATCTCAATTAATTTGGCATTCATCAATCTCCTGCCAATCCCGGCCCTGGACGGAGGGCACCTGGCTTTCTACGCGGCCGAAGCGGTGCGCGGAAAGCCGCTCGACGTCCGCAGTCAGGAGTGGGCTTTCCGCACCGGCCTGGCCTTCGTGCTGGCCTTGATGCTGTTCGTGACGATCAACGACCTCGCCTCGCTCGCCCGCCTGGGCTGAATGCGGCGGCAAGGGTGGAGAAGTCGGGTCGCGCAAGGGAACGCGCGGCGCGATGGCTTGATCGCACGCACCGCATAGGGCAGAGGGCGCAGCCACGGTGAGGCATTCCGCCGGGCTGTCCGTTTCGGGTGGCGCCCGGCAGAAACTGAGGATTGGACGGACGATGAACCAACGCGCACACGCCCGCCGTGTTTCCTGTCCGCCTTCCGTTTCCCGTTTCGCCGCCGCGTTGCTGGCCGGTTCCTGCCTGGCGGGCCTGCCGGTCGCCGCCGTCGCGCAAGCCCCGGCATCCCCGCCGGCCGCCCCTGCCATCGCCGCCGCCCCGGTGGCGAGCGCCGTCACTATCCAGACCGTGACGGTGGAAGGCTCCCAGCGCCTCGAGCCCGACACCGTCCTGTCCTATGTCCGGCTGCGCCCGGGCGATCTCTATACCGAAGCCGCCGCCGACCAGGCGCTCAAGGACCTTTACGCCACCGAACTCTTCACCGACGTCTCGGTGCGCAACGATGCCGGCCGCGTGGTCATCACCGTCAAGGAAAACCCGGTCATCAACCGCATCATCCTGGAGGGCAACAAGCACCTCAAGGAAGACAAGATCAACCCCGAGATCAAGCTCGCCCCGCGCCAGATCTTCACCCGCTCCAAGGTCCGTGCCGACGTCGCCCGCATCATCGAGCTCTACAAGCGCCAGGGCCGCTTCGGTGCCTCGGTCGAGCCGAAGATGGTCATGCTCGACCAGAACCGGGTCGATATCGTCTTCGAGATCACCGAAGGCCCGAAGTCCAAGGTCCGCCAGATCAACATCCTGGGCAACCATGAATATTCCGCCGGCCAGCTGCGCGGGGTCATGGCCACCAAGGAAGCCCGGCCGCTCCACCTCTTCCGTGGCGGCACCTCGTACGACCCGGACAAGCTGGCCTATGACCAGCAGAAGTTGCGCCAGTTCTACCTGACCAACGGCTACGCCGATTTCCGCGTCGTCTCGGCGGTGGCCGAACTGACGCCGGACAAGCGCGACTTCATCATCACTTACGTGGTCGAGGAAGGAAAGCGCTACAAGTTCGGCGACGTGAAGGTCGAAAGCCAGCTGCGCGATTTCGATGGTGAGGCGCTGTCCAAGAACCTGCCGATGAAGAAGGGCATGTGGTACAACGCCAAGCAGGTCGAGGACACGGTCGACAAGCTGAACGAGACCGCCGGCGTGTTCGGCTATGCCTTCGCCGACACCCGCCCGGATTACAACCGCGATCCCAAGGCGCTGACGATGAGCGTCACCTTCCAGGTGGCCGAAGCCCCGCGCGTCTACGTCGAGCGGATCGACGTCAACGGCAACACCCTGACCCAGGACAAGGTCGTCCGCCGCGAATTCCGCCTGGCCGAGGGCGACGCGTTCAACTCGCTGCAGGTCAAGCGGTCGACCAACCGCATCAAGTCGCTAGGCTATTTCCAGGAAAAGTTCGAGGTCGCCCAGAAGCCCGGTTCGGCGCGCGATCGCATCATCCTCGAAGCCAACGTCGAGGAAAAGCCGACCGGCGAACTCCAGCTTTCCGCCGGCTATTCGAGCCTCGAATCGGTCATCTTCCAGTCCTCGATCCAGCAACGCAACTTCCGCGGCCGGGGCCAGACCGTCGGCCTGTCCGGCTCGATCTCGCGCTACTCGAAATCGGTCCAGCTCAGCTTCACCGAACCCTACCTGTGGGACAAGAACGTTGCGCTGGGCGTCGATATCTACCGGCGGGACTACAACAACTTCAACTATCTCAACACCGATCGCAACACGATCTACAGCCAGGCCACCACCGGCTTCCAGGTCCGACTCGGCCTGCCGCTGACTGAGTACACTTCGCTGATCGGCCGCTACACGCTGAATTACGACAAAGTCTCGCTTGACCAGTCGCAATTCTACCTGAATGGCAAGTGTGAAGCGGCGCTGGCTGGCCGATACCTCTGCGATGCTGAAGGAAAGCGCACCAGTTCCATCCTCGGTAGCTCATTGGTCTACGACAACCTCGACAATCGCGCCCATCCCTCGCGTGGCCGCACTGCGTCGGTCGGCGTTGATCTTGCCGGTCTCGGTGGCTCAGTCAAATATGCTCGCCTGCGGGCTAACGCCGCGCAGTACTGGCCGGTCGGCAAGGGTTTTATCTTTTCCATCCAAGGTGAGGGTGGTATCATAAAGGCGCTCCAGAAGCGCTACGACAGTAACGGCGCCGAAATCGACGGTGTCCAACTTACCGACCGCTTCTACCTCGGCGAACCGCAGATTCGCGGTTTCGACATTCGCGGCATCGGTCCACGGGTGCTTCGCAAGCCCTACCTCACGACCGTCCAGAACGTGGTGGTCAATGGCCAGCCTGTCCTCAACCCGGATGGCACGAACGTCACCGAAGTTGTCACCGTCAAAGATGCAAACAACCAATCCGTAATCAACCCAGACAAGAACAGCTGGCAGGATGATGCTATCGGCGGTCGCTACTACTATATGGCGCGTGCCGAACTTGAAATTCCGCTCGGCTCCGGTGCCAAGGAACTGGGGATCCGTCCGTCGATCTTCGTCGATGCCGGAGCAGTCTGGGGTGTCCGGGCGCCGCAGATCAGCGGATCGGACAAAGTCCAGACTATTCAACGCCAAGATGCTGGCGGCAACCCCCTATGGTACCAAACGGATTCCAGTGGCAACATCTTGGCTGACGCCAACGGTAATGCCCTGATAACGAACGTAAAGCCGGCGACTAATATTAAACCGTACAACGTTGTCATCCAACCCTATCAGGAATTTTATCGCGGCGATTCGCCCAAACCGCGCATCGCCATCGGCATCGGCTTCAACTGGAACTCGCCGTTCGGTCCGTTCCGCATCGATATCGCCAAGGCACTCGTTCACGTCGATGGCGACGACACTAAGACCTTCACATTCAACGTGGGAACCCAGTTCTGATGAACACTGTCACCAAGGCCATTGCCCTCTCCGCCCTCCTGCTCGCCGGCACCGCCGGCCCGGCCCTTGCTGCCAAGCCGGCTGCTGCCCCTGCCGCCACCGGCACGGTCGGGGTCAACGGCATCGCCGTCGCCAACCTCGAAGGCGTGATCGCCAATTCCGCCGCCTTCAAGACCGCGCAGACTCAGCGGCCGACCACCTACAAGGCCCAGATCGACCAGGCCGAGGCGCGTCGCGCCGCCATCGCCGCCCAGCTCCAGCCGATGGTCGAGAAGTTCAACAAGGATCGCGCCGCCAACGCCGCCCAGGCATCGCTGCAGACCCAGGCCCAGGCCATCCAGCAGATCCAGGATTCGGCCAACCAGGAACTGCAGAAGATCCTCGCCCCGGTCAGCCAGTCGGAAGCCTATGTCCAGGAGCAGATCAACGACAAGCTCGGCGCCGCCATCCAGACCGCGATGAGCAAGAACGGCGTCTCGCTGCTGCTCAACCCGCAGGCGGTCCTCGCCGTCGGCAAGTCCTACGATCTCTCCATGGCGATCCTCGGCGAGCTGAATACCGCGCTGCCCACGGCCCAGCTCGTCCCGCCGGCCGGCTGGGAACCGCGCGAAGTCCGCGAGCAGAAGGCCGCCCAGGCCGCCCAGCGCGGCACCGGCGACGGCCGCTAATCCGGACAGGGCAAAAGGGGGTAGCGTCATGAGCGAACCGACGATGTCCTGCGACATCCGCAAGATCCTCGCGGCCCTGCCGCATCGCTACCCCATGCTCCTGGTCGATCGCGTCGCCAGCCTCGCCCTCGGCGAGACAATCCACGCGATCAAGGCGGTCAGCTTCAACGAGCAGTTTTTCCAGGGACACTTTCCCGGCCGCCCGATCATGCCCGGCGTGCTCATCGTCGAGGCCCTGGCCCAGGCCGCCGGCATCCTCGCGATCGAAACCTTCGAACTCTCCGGTTCCGGCAAGCTCGTCTATTTCATGGCGATCGAAGAAGCGAAATTCCGCAATCCGGTCGAACCAGGCTGCCTGCTCGACCTCCACGTCAGCTTCATTCGGAAAAGCGCCCGCGTCTGCAAGTTCCGGGGCGAAGCCCTGGTCGAAGGCAAGCTGGCGTGCGAAGTGAACTTCACCGCGATGGTGGCGGACCCCCCGGCGGATTGACCCTGCCGATCACGCCTTTGCGGCGTTTTCTGCCACAAAGCCCCGAAGAGGACGCGTAAGCGGCCAGCGCACCTTTTGATCCTGACCTTGGGAAGGGAACGAGTCCCCGCCAATCCCGCACGACATCTTGGTGTCTTTGTGTTCTTCGTGTGAACCCATTGCATTTTTCTTCCGGCGCAGAGCGAGGGCAGGGGGTCTCGGTCGGTCCCGATTGACAAGCAATCGCGACACTGGACAAGTCCAGCCCTCCCCGCTATCGGCACCGCTTCCAATTTCGGGCCGGTCGGAACCGGTCACAGCGAAAGTCCAGACCCATGAAGGCCGATCTCCATCCCGATTATCACACCATCAAGGTGCAGATGACCGACGGTACCGTGTTCGAGACCCGCTCCACCTGGGGCAAGGAGGGGGATACCCTCGTTCTCGACATCGATCCCACCTCGCACCCGGCGTGGACCGGCGGCACCCGCCAGTTCGACCAGGGCGGCCGCGTGGCCCAGTTCAACAAGCGTTTCGGCGGCCTCACGCTGAAGAAGTGACCTGCAGGGCGCGGGGTGGAACTTTCCGCTTCCCCTCGCGCCGCCTGCATGCAAAAGGCGCGTTGTTCGGGCGCGCCCGATATGGCGATCGTAGCTCAGTTGGTTAGAGCGCCGGTTTGTGGTACCGGAGGTCGTGGGTTCGAACCCCATCGATCGCCCCATTTCTCCCCCATCTATCGCCTCGTTCGCATGGCACTGTGGGTCACCCCCACTTGCGGTCCGTCGGCGTTGCTGCCAAAGGCGTGCCCTGATCCGGGCGTCCCCGGGCCGACGACAAGCACTGCTTCCTGACCATGCACGGCTTTGCCAATCCCGCCCGCTTCCTCCGCCTTGCGCGCTGGCTGACGCCGTGGCTGCTGCTCTCGGGTGCGGTCCTGGCGCTCGGCGCGCTCGCCTGGGGCCTGTGGTTCGCCCCGGCTGACCGATTGCAGGGCGATTCGGTCCGAATTCTCTACATTCACGTGCCCGCCGCCTGGCTCGGCATGGGCGGCTGGTCGGCGATCGCCGTGGCCTCGTTCACCGAAATCGTCTGGCGCCACCCGCTCGCCGCCATCGCCGCCCGCGCTGCGGCCCTTCCCGGCGCGTTCTATACCGCGCTGTGCCTCATCACCGGCTCACTCTGGGGCCGCCCGGCCTGGGGCACCTGGTGGGTCTGGGATGGCCGGCTGACCTCGATGCTGGTGCTCCTGTTCCTCTACATGGGCTACATCGCGCTGGCTGACGCCGCCGACCGCGACGGCACCGGCCCTTCGCGCATCCCCGCCGTGTTCGGCCTCGTCGGCGCGGTCAACATCCCGGTCATCCACTACTCGGTCCTCTGGTGGAACAGCCTCCACCAGCCGCCGTCGCTGGGCATGGCCACGCTGGCCGGAAAGTCGCCGATGGCGCCCGCTTTCCTCTGGCCACTGCTCATCGCCACCCTCGGCTTCTCCGCCCTATTCGGCGGCCTCGTCCTTGCCCGCATGCGCACCATCCTCGCCCGCGCCCAGGCTGAAGCCCGCCTCCGTCGAAAAGCCGCGACAGCATGACCGAAACCCTCGATCCCTGGCCTTTCGTCGCCGCCGCCTATGCGCTGGGCGTCCTCGGCACCGCGCTGCTGACCGGCTGGATATGGACGCAAATGCGCCGTGCCGAAGCCCGCCGGGAAAGCACTCGAAGCAGATGACCGCCACCGCTCCATTGAAGGCCAAGCATCAGCGTATGGTCCTGCTCGCCATCGCCATGGTCGCGCTGATCGGCGCCGCCATCCTCGCCGTCTGGGCCTTGCGCAGCCAGGCCAGCTATTTCTACGTGCCGAGCGACCTCGTCGCCAGCCCGCCCGAAGCCGGTCGCAACGTCCGCCTCGGCGGCATGGTGGAGAAAGGCTCGATGAAAACCGCGGCCGACGGCGTCACCGTCGATTTCATCGTCGGCGATGGCAAGGCCCGCGTACCCGTCCGCTTCTCCGGCATCCGCCCGGAACTGTTCGTCGAAGGCTCCGGCGTGGTGGCGGAAGGTCACCTCGAGCCCTCCGGCACTTTCGTTGCCGACAACCTGCTGGCCAAGCACGACGAGAAATACGTGCCCCGCGAACTCAAGGACATGAGCGACGCCCAGGCCCGCAAGACCGTCGCGGAGACCAAGTGACATCATGATCGCCGAATTCGGCCTCGCCGCCCTCTGGCTCGCCGCCGCGCTCGCCGCGCTGCAACTTCTCGCCGGCGCCCTGGCGCTGACGCCCAACGGCGGGCGCCTTGCCGCCGTCGTCCGCCCGGCCGCCGTGGTCCAGGGCCTGCTCTGCGCCACCGCCTTCGCCGCGCTGATCTGGCTGTTCGCCCAGACCGATCTCTCGGTGAAGCTCGTCGCGGAAAACTCCCACTCGGCCAAGCCACTGATCTACAAGCTCGCCGGAACCTGGGGCAACCACGAAGGCTCGATGCTGCTCTGGGTCACGGTCATGGGACTCGCCGGCGCCGCCGTCGCCCTGGTCGAACGCCGCCTGCCCGAGCCGACCATGCTGGCGACGCTCGCCGGCCAAGCCTTCGTCTCCCTCGGCTTCTATGCCTTCCTGCTGTTCTCCTCGAACCCGTTCACCCGGCTCGACCCCGCCCCGCCCGAAGGCAACGGCCTCAACCCCCTGCTGCAGGACCCGGGCCTAGCCTTCCACCCGCCGACGCTCTACCTGGGCTACGTCGGCCTCTCGATCGCCTTCAGCTTCGCCATCGGCGCGCTGATCACCCGCGAGGTCGGCCCTGCCTTCGCCCGCGCCATGCGGCCCTGGGTGCTCGGCGCGTGGATATTCCTGACGCTCGGCATCACCGCTGGCTCCTATTGGGCCTACTACGTGCTTGGCTGGGGCGGCTGGTGGTTCTGGGACCCGGTTGAGAACGCGTCGCTGATGCCCTGGCTCGCCGCCACCGCGCTGCTCCATTCCGCCAGCGTGCTCGCCGCGCGCGATGCCCTGCGCGCCTGGACGGTCATGCTCGGCGTCGTCGCCTTCTCGATGTCGATGGTCGGCACCTTCCTGGTCCGGTCCGGCATCCTCACCAGCGTCCACGCCTTCGCGGTCGATCCCAAACGCGGCACCTTCATCCTCGCGCTGCTGGCCATCAACATCGGCAGCGCGCTCGCCCTGTTCGGCCTGCGCGCCGGCACGGTGGCCGAGGGCGAGCGCTTCTCGGTCAAGAGCCGGGAAGCGGCGCTGGTGTTCAACAACGTCATGCTCTCCGCCATCCTCGGCATCGTCCTGATCGGCACGCTCTACCCGCTGGTGACCGAGGCGATGGGCGAAAAGGTCTCGGTCGGCCCGCCTTATTTCAACCCGGTCTCCGCCGTCTTCGCCGTGCCGATGCTGCTGGTGCTGATGGTCGGCCCGATGCTGCGCTGGCGCCGCGACTGGATGGCCCGCCACAAGCGCGCCATCCTGGTCCCGCTCGGCCTGATCGCCGTCTCTGCCGTCGCCTTCCTGTTCGTCGGCCAGATCGGCCTGATGCCGCTGATCGGCCTCACCCTTGCCCCGGCGCTCGCCGTCGCCTCGGTGCTGCCGCTGAAGCACCGCAAGCTGCGCCTCGTGCCGCTGGCCACCTGGGGCATGGTCGTCGCCCACTTCGGCGTCGCCGTCGCGCTGGCCGGCATGGCGTGTGACAGCGCCTTCTCCCGGCAGCACCTGATCGCCGCCCGCCCGGGCGACACTGCAACCGTCGGCCCGTGGACCATCCGCCTGGCCCGCGTCTCCCCCGTCGCCGGACCCAACTGGACCGCGATGGAAGGCGAACTCGAAGCCTCCTACGCGGGCGGCGCCCCGGTTCTCCTCCGCCCGCAAAGCCGCAATTTCTGGGCGCCGCCGCAGAACACCACCGTCTCCGCGCTCCACACCCGCTGGAACGGCCAGCTCTACACCGTCATGGGCGATGAAGTGCAGGGCACCCAGTCCGAAGGCGGCCGCTGGCAGCTTCGCCTGTGGTGGAAGCCCTTCGTTCCCCTCATCTGGTATGGCGGCGGCCTGATCGCGCTCGGTGGCCTGCTCGCCCTGATCGGCCGCGTCGCCGACGATCTCCGCCGCATCCGCGTCAAGGCGAAAGTCGCGTACCGCCGCGAACAGCAGGGCAGGGGGGGCGCATGAGCGATCCGCAATCCCCCCGCGCCCCGCGCTGGGCACTCTGGCTCCCGCTCGGCCTGTTCCTGGCCTTCGTCGTGCTGGTCACCCTCGGCCTGCTCAAGCCCGCCAGCCACGACATCCCGAGCAAGATGATCGGCCAGCCGCTCCCGGCGTTCGATCTCCCCGCCGCCAGCGACGGCCGTCCCGGCCTCGCCACCCGCGATTTCGCGACCGGCAAGCCGAAGCTGCTCAACATCTTCGCTTCGTGGTGCATCCCCTGCGCCGTCGAATCGCCGGTCCTCGCCGAACTTGCCCGCCAGGGCGTCGAGATCGACGGCATCGCCATCCGCGATCACAAGCCGGAGTTGGCCCAGTTCCTCGCCCGCAACGGCAACCCCTATACCCGAATCGGCGCCGACAACGTCTCCGCCGTCCAGCTCGCCATCGGCTCCTCCGGCGTGCCGGAAAGCTTCGTCATCGATGGCAGGGGCACGATCCGCTACCAGCACATCGGCGACATCCGCCCCGAACAGGTGCCGATGATCCTCGCCAAGCTGCAGGAGGCCGCGCAATGAAGCGGCGCGCCCTGCTCCCCCTGGCCCTCCTCCTTGCGGCACCGGCCTTCGCCGACGACACCATGCCACCGGCGCCCTACGCCTATCGCCAGCTCGACGATCCGGCCCAAGAAGCCAAGGCCCAGGCCCTGATGGAAACCCTGCGCTGCCTCGTCTGCCAGAGTCAGTCGATCGCCGATTCGGATGCCGCCATCGCCGGCGACATGCGCAACCAGGTCCGCCTGCGCATCATGCGCGGTGAGGACCCGGAAGCGATCCGTTCCTGGCTGATCCAGCGCTACGGCGAATACGTCTCCTATGCCCCCCACCTCGGCCGGCTGACCTGGCCGCTGTTCGCGGCCCCGCTGGCGCTGCTCGGCCTCGCCGCCCTGCTCTTGCGCCGTCGCTTCGGGAAAACGCCAGCATGAGCCTGCTCCCCATTGCTGCACTGGCCACCGCCGCGCTCGCCGCGCTGTTGCTGCTGTTCCCGGCCACCCGCGCGGCCTGGCAGGCGGTCGCCGCCGCCCTGCTGCTCGGCCTCGCCGGTTATGCCGCCCAGGGCCACCCCGGCCTCGCCGGTCACCCCACGGTCAACCCCCAGGCAGCCGCCGAAAGCGGCAGCGGCGCCATCGCCCAGCGGCAGGCGCTCGCCGGGCGGGACAGCCAGGGCCAGAGCCACCTGATCATCGCCGAAGCCATGCTCCGCCACGGCCAATATGCCAATGCCGCGGAAATCCTGCGCGGCGCCGTCGAAAAGAATCCCAACGATGGCGACGCCTGGCTGGCCATGGGCAACGCCCTCGTCGGCCACGCCAACGGCACGCTCTCCCCGGCGGCTCTCTACGCCTATCGCCGCGCCTCCGCCGCCGACCCCGCTGCCCCCGGCCCGCCGTTCTTCCTGGGGCTGGCCCTCGCCCAGAGCGGCCGCCTCCAGGAGGGCCGCGAGCTCTGGGCCGCCCTCCTCGCGCGCGCGCCAGCCGACGCGCCGTGGAAAACCGACCTCGAGCGGCGGTTGCAGATGCTCGACGGGTTCATCGCCAGTGGCCAGATGCCGCCTCGCGTTCAATGATTGCTTTTGCAGCAGAAAGCCGGGGAATTGCCGCCCTCAAGCTCCGGTGAATAGCCGTTGCCCCCTTGGAAGCTTGCTTGAGTCCTTGGTCGGTCAGGATCGGCAAGGCGCTCTGACAGTTAAGCCACAATTGTCGCCACCCCATGACATTGCTAGGGCCGCGCGACGATTCGGTATTTGCGAGCAGGGGCACGCATGAGCGAAGGCACAAGCGAGCAGGCCGCATCCGGCCAGTCCCCTGAACCAGGCCACGGCGTCGATCAGGCGGGCGGGCATGGCACGCACGGCCAGACCGGCCTGCTCGGCCTCGCCGTCGGCGCCATCGGCGTCGTCTTCGGCGACATTGGCACCAGCCCGCTCTACGCGATGCGCGATACCTTCGCCGGCCATCACCGCCTGCCGCTCGATCTTCTGCACATCTACGGCATCGTCAGCCTGATGTTCTGGTCGATGATGGTCATCGTCACCATCAAGTATGTCACGGTCATCATGCGGGCGGACAACAAGGGGGAAGGGGGCAGCCTCGCGCTCCTGGCGTTGATCAACCAGAACTCCTCCGGCAAGCGCTGGTCGGCCGGCATCGTCCTGCTGGGCGTCTTTGCCACCTCGCTGTTCTATGGCGATTCGATGATCACGCCGGCGATCTCCGTCATGTCGGCTATCGAGGGCCTGGCGGTCTACGAACCCGGCCTCGGGCGCGCCGTCGTTCCCATCGTCGTCGGCATCCTGATCGGCCTGTTCTTCATCCAGAAGCGCGGCACCGCCAAGGTGGCGACGTTCTTCGGGCCGATCATGCTGCTCTATTTCGCGACGATCGCCGTTCTCGGCCTGCTGTCGATCCTGGAATTCCCCAACGTCATCGAGGCCCTGAGCCCGCACCACGCGGTGCAGATGTTCCTCGTCGATCCATGGCGCGGCTTCCTGGCGATGGGCTCGGCCGTCCTCGCCGTCACCGGCGCGGAAGCCTTGTATGCGGACATGGGCCACTTCGGCCGCCCGCCGATCCGCGTTTCCTGGCTTGTCTTCGTGCTGCCGGCGCTGGTGCTCAACTATCTCGGCCAGGCGTCGCTGCTGGTCCGCAATCCCGCTGCTCTCGAAAGCCCGTTCTACCTGCTCGCGCCGGACTGGTTCCAGTGGCCGCTGCTCGGCATCGCCAGCGCGGCGGCGGTCATCGCCTCCCAGGCGGTGATCACCGGCGCCTTCTCGGTCACCCAGCAGGCGATCCAGCTCGGCTTCATGCCGCGCATGTCGATCCGCTACACCAGCATCAACGCCGGGCAGATCTACGTGCCGGCGATCAACTGGGCGCTGATGATCGCGGTGATTATCCTCGTCCTCGTGTTCGAGCGCTCGTCCAACCTCACCGCCGCCTATGGCATCGCCGTCACCGGCGCGATGCTGATCGACAATTTCCTGCTCTCGGTCGTGCTGTTCGTGCTGTGGAAGTGGAAATGGTGGCAGGCCGCCCCGCTGCTCGCGCTGTTCTTCGCGCTCGATACCGCCTATCTCGGCGCCAACTTCACCAAGATCCCCGATGGCGGCTGGATTCCGCTGGCGATGGGCGTGGTGATCTTCACCCTGCTCACCACCTGGTCCAAGGGCCGCGCCCTGATGCGCGCCAACATGGCCGAGGATTCGCTCCCGTTTGAAATCTTCGCCAAGTCAGCCCATTCGTCGGCCACCCGCGTCCCCGGCACCGCCGTGTTCATGACCGCGGCCGCTACCGGGGTCCCGTCGGCGTTGCTCCACAACATCAAGCACAACAAGGTGCTGCACGAACGCGTCGTCGTCCTCAAGGTGGCCATCCAGGACGTGCCGACCGTGCCGGAAGCCGAACGCGCCACCGTCCAGCAGTTCGGCGAGGGCTTCTACCGCGTCACCCTGCGCTATGGCTTCCTGGAGGAAACCAATGTGCCCGAGGCGCTCAAGCTGGTCACCACCTGCGGCCTGCCGTTCGAGATGATGCGGACCAGCTTCTTCCTCTCGCGCCAAACCCTGATCGCCTCGGCCAAGCCCGGCATGGCCATCTGGCGGGAAAAACTCTTCGCCTGGATGCTGCGCAATGCCGCCAGCGCCATGGAGTTCTTCTCGTTGCCGACCAACCGCGTCGTCGAACTGGGTAGCCAGGTCGAGATCTGATCCGGCCCGTCGCGCCCGCTGCCCGCTTTATCCGGCTCGGCGGGTGCAGGGGGTGCAACCATTCCTGCGCTTGCCGGTTGTTCCCGCGAACCCCGCGCGAGGAGCCCTGCAAATGCCTTTTGTCCTTCCCGAACTGCCGTACTCCAAGGATGCCTTCGGCGACACCATCTCCGCTGAAACCTTCACCTATCACCACGGCAAGCACCACAACGCCTACGTCACCAAGACCAACGAACTGCTCGCCGACGCCGGTGAAGGGCAGAGCCTCAGCCAGGTCATCCGCACCGCGCACGAGGGCGGCAACAAGGTGCTGTTCAACAATGCCGCGCAGATCTGGAACCACAGCTTCTACTGGCAGTGCCTCAGCCCCGACCACCAGCAGCCCGAAGGCCGGCTCAAGGATCTGATCGCCCAGGGCTTCGGCAGCCACGAGGCGCTTCTGGGCGCGCTCGAAAAGGAAGCGACCGGCCACTTCGCCAGCGGCTGGGCCTGGCTCGTGCTCGATGGCGGCGTGCTCAAGGTCACCTCGCTGCACGATGCCGATACCCCGGTCATCCACGAAGGCCTGAAGCCGCTGCTGACCATCGATGTCTGGGAACACGCCTACTACATCGACTACCGCAACGAACGCCCCCGCCACGTCAAGACCCTGCTGGCCAACGCCATAAACTGGGACTTCGTCGCGCAGAATCTCGACGGCGACGGCGTCTCGCGCGCCGACCAGGGCTGAACCTGCCGGCCAGGAACGAAAAAGGCCGCCGCTCCCAGCCGGAGCGGCGGCCTTTTGTCGTTTTCAGGCCGAAGATCAGCCGAGGTTGGCGCTGACCATGCAATAGAGCATCGGCAGGCTCAGCAGCAGGTTGGTCCGGCTGGCGATCAGCGCGCGCGGCGCGGCAGCGGCCTTTTCGGCATCGGTCGCCTCGACCAGCCCCAGCACCTTCTTCTGCGCCGGCCAGATGATGAACCACACGTTGAACGCCATGACCAGCGCCAGCCACATGCCCAGCCCGATCAGGTTGATCGCCTTGGACGGCGAGGAGAACGTCAGCGCCTCGTGGACGTAGCCGGTGACATAGGCGACGAGCAGGCCGGTCACTACCGTCAGCAGAGCGGCATAGCGGAAGTAGAAGAACACGCGCGGCGCGATGTAGCCGGTGACGCCCTTCTTCAGTTCAGCCGGAATCGCCGGCATCGTCGGCACCTGGACCATGTTCAGGTAGTAGAGCAGGCCGATCCACAGGATGCCGAAGTAGACGTGCAGCCAGCGCAGCACGGAATTGGCGGTCAGCGCGACGTCCGGGTTGAACGCGAACATGACGACCACGGCGGCGACGATGCCGAGCGCCAGGATGAGATGAAGGTTTCCGAAGAACTTGGCCATGGGTTTTCCCCCTATATCGGGCGCCCGGGAAGTGGCGTGGGGCGCTGCGAACATTCTGTTGGTCGCCGGAACGGCGGCGCGGCCTTTAATGCGCACATTTGACCGCGATGTCACCCGCCTTTTGCAGACCGGCGCAGGTGCGGGGCGGACTGTCCTGCAGAGGAAGAAAAATGCCGGGGGGTGGTAAATCTCCCGGCGTTCTTTTTACCCCGCGTCCCCGCCGATGTCCGCCGGCGGCTCGTCCCCGAGCCCGTGCCGCAAGAGCATCGGGATGTGGGCAAACGTGAACAGCAGCGACATCGGCATGAACAGCCACAGCTTCAGCGCGATCCAGGTGCCGAAATTGCCGTTCGGCGCATTGTAGAAGTGCCGCAGCACCTCGTTCAGCGCGGCGAAGAACAGGAAGAACCAGCCCCAGTTGCGCGAAAGGATCATCCACCCGGCATCGTCCAGCCCCTCGAACGCGGCCGCCAGCATGATCTTCAGCAGTGCCTTGCCCCGCCACACGCCGGCGAGCAGCGCCACGGCGAACAGCAGGTAGATCACCGTCGGCTTGACCTGGATCCAGAAGCTGTCCTGCAACAGGATGGTCATGCCGCCGAACACGACGATCAGCCCGGTAGACAGCCCGAGCATCGCCGAAATGCGCCCGAGCTTCCACCAGGACACCGCCAGCGCGACCACCGCCGCCGCCATGAACGCTCCGGTCGAGCGCACCACCGCGCCGACTTCCTGCAGCGCATTGTCGTGGTTGGCCGGGGCGAAATGCCGGTAGCACAGGAAGAACACCAGCACTGGCCCGTAGTCGACCGCGAGGTTGAGCCAGCTCGATGGCTTGCGCGCGCCCTCTGCCATTACGCCACCCCCGCAATCACGCGCGCCACCAGCTCGGGGTCGAATGGCCTCAGGTCATCCAGGGTCTCGCCGACGCCGATCGCATGGATCGGCAGGCCATATTGCTCGGCCGCCGCCACCAGCACGCCGCCGCGCGCGGTGCCGTCCAGTTTGGTCATCACCAGCCCGGTCACCCCGGCCACCTCCTTGAAGATCTCGATCTGGGAAAGCGCGTTCTGCCCGTTGGTCGCATCGAGCACGAGCACCACGTCATGCGGCGCTTCGGGGTTCAGCCGGCCCAGCACCCGCCGGATCTTGGCCAGCTCGTCCATCAGCTCGCGCTTGTTCTGCAACCGCCCGGCGGTATCGACGATCAGCACGTCGGTGCCGACCCCGGTCGCCGCCTTGACCGCGTCGAACACCACCGAAGCCGGGTCGCCGCCTTCCGGCCCCTTGACGATCGGCACGCCGATCCGCTCCGCCCAGACCGCCAGCTGGCCGATGGCGGCGGCGCGGAACGTGTCGCCCGCCGCCAGCATCACCGCATAGTCCTGCTCCTGGAACAGGTGCGCCAGCTTGGCGATCGTCGTCGTCTTGCCCGAGCCGTTGACTCCGATCACCAGCACGACATGCGGCCGGGGAAACGCCGTCACCTCCAGCGGCCTGGCCACCGGCTGCAGGATGGCGGCGATCTCCCGCGCCACCGCCTCGCGCACCGCTGCCGCATCGGCCCCGCGCTCGAACCGCTCCTCGGCCAGCCGCTCACGAATCCGCGCCGCCGCCTTCGGCCCGAGGTCGGAAAGGATCAGCGCGTCTTCCAGCTCGTCGAGCTGGTCCGGCTCCAGCCGCGTTTTGCCGACAATGCCGGCCAGGTTCTCCCCCAGCCGCTCGCTGGTCCGCGCGAAGCCGCCAAACAGGCGCTGCGTCCAACGTTCCGTGCCTTCACTCATGCCAGCAACCCATTCTCGATGCGCCCCGGCACCATCGTCACGATGTCCCCTGCAGCACTGCCTTCGGGCAGGCGCACGCGGGCAAAGTTCTCCGCGTGCCCGGTCCCGTCGCGCTCGCCCAGCACCTGCAACGGCACACCGACCAGCCCCGCCAGCCATGCATCGCGCCGCTCGGCCACCGCCGCCCGCAATTCCGCCGCCCGCGCCCGGATCACCCCGCGCTCCAGTTGCGGCATTCGCGCCGCCGGCGTCCGCCCCCGCGCGGAAAACGGAAAGACATGGCCATGCACGATCCCCAGTTCCGCCACCGCCGCCAGGTTGGCCGCATGTGCCGCCGCATCCTCGGTCGGAAACCCGGCGATCAGGTCCGCGCCGACAGCGATGTCCCGCCGCGCCCGCAACCGCGCGACCAGCCCCGCCGCATCGGCCGGCGAATGCCGCCGTTTCATCCGCTTGAGGATCAGCCCGTCGCCATGCTGCAGGGAGAGATGCAGATGCGGCATGACCCGCGCCTCGCCGCCGATCAGTTCGACCAGCCGCTCATCCACCGCCGCCGGATCGAGCGAGGACAGGCGCAACCGCGCCAGCCCCGGCACCCGCACCAGGATCGCCGCCACCAGGTCCCCCAGCCGCGCCACGCCCAGGTCTAGACCCCACGCAGCGGCATCCACCGCCGTCAGCACCACCTCGCGCACCCCGGCATCCACCGCCCGCGCCACCTCGTCGACCACCTCATCGACCGGACGCGAGCGACTGGCCCCGCGCCCCTCCGGGATGACGCAGAACGTGCAGGCATGGTCGCACCCGGTCTGCACCGCGACGAACGCCCGCGTATGCCCGGCCGGCCGCGCCGGCGGCGTGGCGGCCGGCACATTCCACGCGCGCGGGTCCAGCTTCGCCCCATTGGCGACGAACCCGTCGATCTCGGCCATCGCCGCCAAGGCCGCCCGGTCGGTCTCCGCCGCGCAGCCCGTTACCAGCAGCCGCGCATCCGGCCGCGCCCGCCGCGCCCGCCGGATCGCCGCCCGCGTATCCCGCAGGGCCTGCCCGGTCACCGCGCAGGAATTGACCACCACCAGGTCTTGCTCGGCCGCCAGCATCCCCCGCAGGCTCTCGCTCTCGGACAGGTTGAGCCGACACCCCAGCGATATCACCTCGACCGTCATGCCCGAGAATCCGTCTCGGCGAAGTCCGCAGTCTCGAAGCTGCCCCGGAACGCCTCGGTCGCCGGCCCGGTCATGACGATGACGCCATCCTCGCGCCAGTCGATCCGCAACCCGCCGCCCGGCAATCGCACCGCCACCGACCGGCCGACCAGCCCCCGCCGCATCGCCGCCACCGCCGTCGCGCAGGCCCCGGTGCCGCAAGCCAGCGTCAGTCCCGCCCCGCGCTCCCACACCCGCAGCCGGATCGCCTGGCGTGAAACCACCGTCGCCACGTTCACGTTCACCCGCTCGGGAAACATTGGATCGTGCTCGATCAACGGCCCGAGCCGCTCCAGCGGCACCGCATCGCAATCCGGCACGAAGAATACCGCATGCGGATTGCCGACATTCACCGCGGCAGGGGAGTCCAAGCCCTCCCACCCGACCGGCATCGCCAGAGTGTCCATCGCAAAGCTGAGCGGAATCGCCTCCCAATCGAACCGCGGCTCCCCCATCTCGACCGCGATCCCCCCGGCATCCGGCGCCGCCACCAGCACTCCCGCCGCCGTTTCGATCCGCGCCGCCCCGCCACACAGCAACCCGACCGCCCGCGTCGCATTGCCGCAGGCACCGACCTCGCTGCCATCTGGATTGAAGATCCGCATGTGCACATCGGCCCGCGCCGAAGGCCCCAGCACGATCAGCTGGTCACAGCCGATCCCGGCATGGCGGTCCGCCAAAGCCATCGCCAGCCGCGCATCGACCTCGGGCAAGGCCTGCCCACGCCCGTCCAGCACGACAAAGTCGTTGCCCAGCCCATGCATCTTGACGAAATCGACCCGCATGAGCCGCGCTCTAGAAGCGTGCGCTGGCGAGGTCCAGCGGCAAGCGGGCAAACGGCGCCTGCTTCGGAAAACATGCCTGATAGGTCGCCGAAGGCAATCACAGGAAAGGGGTTCACGCAAAGGCCGCAAAGGGACGAAGAGCGCAAAGAGAGTTTCTTTGCGGCCTTCCTTCTCTTTGCGGCCTTTGCGTGAACCCCTTTTTTCTTATCCGTCCGAAGCTCACCCCGCCCTGCGCGAATCCCGCCCAGCCTCGGGGTCGACCGGCAGCACCGCCATCAGCCCGCGCTCGGCCAGCATGGCATTGGTTTCCGCCGCCGGCGCCGGCTTGCCAAAGAGGTAGCCCTGGCCCTTGAATCGCCCGAGCCCGCGCAGCTTTTCGAGCACGTCCTCGTTGTCGATGCCCTCGGCGGTGATCGGCAGGTTGAACCCCGCGCCCAGCCCGGTGATGGTGCTGACGATCGTCGCCGAATCGGCATCGCTGACCATGTTGGCGACGAAGCTGCGGTCGATCTTGATCCGGTCGAACGGCAGCGAGCGCAATTGCGCCAGCGAGGAATAGCCGGTGCCGAAATCGTCGAGGCTGATGCCTATGCCCTGGTTCTTCAGGCTGGTGACCAGCGTGTGCACCGCCGTCACGTTCTGGTGCAGGCACGTTTCGGTAATCTCGATGTCGAGCCGCTCGGGCGGGAAGTTGGCCGCCACCAGCATCTTCAGCAGCTTCTGGGCAAACCACGGGTCGCGCAGCTGGATGGGTGAGACGTTGACCGAAAGCGTCAGTTCCGGCGCCCAGTCCCGCGCGTCGCGCAGCGCCTGGGCGATGAGCTTTTCGGAAAGCTCGCCGATCACGCCGATCTCCTCGGCGATCGGGATGAACACCTCCGGCCCGATCGGTCCGAGCGCGGGCGATTGCCACCGCGCCAGCATCTCGAACCCGGTCAGCGCGCCGGTGGCGAGATCCACCTGCTGCTCGTAAAAAGGCACGAACTCGCCTTTGGCGATGCCGCGCCGCAGTGCCCCTTCGAGGTCGCTGCGATAGCGGATCTCGCTTTCCATCGTCCCTTCGAACCACAAGTGCCGGTTCCGGCCCTGCTTCTTCGCCTGGTACATGGCGATGTCGGCCATGTGCAGCAGGCCGGCGGCACTGATCGCCTCGCCCGGTCCCTTGCCCGCCCCGTGGCCGTCGGATCGCGTCAGCCCGATCGACACGGTGACATGGCCCTGGAACGAACCGATGGCGAAAGGCGCCGAAACCACACTGGTAATGCGCTCGGCCAGGGCATCGACGAGATCCTCGCGCGCCGGCTCGAAGGCGACGACACAGGCAAATTCGTCCCCGCCCAGCCGCGCCACCAGGGCGCCGGGCGGCACCACGTCGGCGATCCGCCGCGCGCATTCGACCAGCAGGGCATCGCCGACGGCATGGCCATGGCAGTCGTTGATCTGCTTGAAGTTGTCGAGGTCGATCATGACAAAGGCGACCGCGCGCCCTTGCGCCTGCGCCGCGCTGACCAATTGGTCGGTGTGCGGCCCGATCGATCGCCGGTTGAGCAGGCCGGTCAGCGCGTCGGTCTCGGCCAGCAGTCGCGCATGTTCCTCGGCCCGCCTCCGCTCGGCGACTTCGGCCGAAAGCTGGTCGTAGCGACGCCAGCCGAAGATCACCAGCGCGACATTGAGCAGCAGCGCGGTCGTCAGCAGCTGGTCCGGGCCCAGCCCGATTCCCGCAGTGGCCCTCGCCACCTCGGTCATCGCCGAGCCGCCGGTCGCCACGAACAGGAGGATCGCCGCCAGCGTGATCGCCAGCACCAGCACGTCGCGGTCGGAATTGCGGACCCGGCCGGCGATTTCGGTGGCGATCCCGTCGACGACTGCGCGGGCCGGATGGTGCCGGGCTGTCGTCCTGGGGGATTGCACGTCTCGAAATTCCTTGCTGTTCGGCCGAAAGTCTAGGCCAACGGTCTGAAAAGCTGGTTAACGCACCCGGTCCGCCGCCCCCGCATAATCCCGCAAGGGCGCCGTCTTTTCCGGCTTCGGCAAATCCGTCATTTGCCCGCTTGCGCGCTGACCCCATGCCCCCTATAGGCCCGCTCCTGCCTCGCGCCCATGTGGTGTCGATCGGTCGGGGAGTAGCTCAGCCTGGTAGAGCACTGTCTTCGGGAGGCAGGGGCCGGAGGTTCGAATCCTCTCTCCCCGACCATTTCATTCCGTCATCCATCCCGCCCGCAGGGGCCGGCGCGAAACCTCGCCCCGCCCCGCTCTGGGCCGTTCGGGCAGGACGGTGAAACAGGTGACATAGACCGGCACCAGCGCCGGCAGGTTCAATCTGTGCTCCGCCGTCCCGTCGCCCGCCGGCACTCCCGCCCCAGCAGCCAGCGCGCCAAGAGGCAACGGGGCGGGACCGCCTCCATCGCGTCGCGCGCCCGGGCGATCGGGCAACAAATGTCGCAAGCCAGCAACGTATCGAAGCAGTCGGCCGGCTAGATATGCTGCACCGCACCACCGTGGGGGATTCGGCCCTGCGCCGGGCGCGGCTCCCCGTCCGCCAGGATGGGATACATCGCCCCGGCCGGGCAGGCGCATGCCTGCCGGGCGGGGCTTCAGGAGTGAATGCGTGGCCGGCGAACGAACGGGTTTCAGGGAAGCGATCGCCTGGCTAGCTGAAATCGTCGGACCGGATTCCGCCTACGTCCGCCTCGGGCTGGTCTACACCGTGGCGATCACGCTGCTGTCGCTGGCCACGCCCATTTCCGTCCAGATGCTGATCAACAGCGTTGCCTACACCGCCGCGCGTGCCCAGCTATGGACCCTGGTCGGCGTCCTGCTGCTGCTCCTGCTGTGCGTTGCCGGGCTCAGCATGCTGCGGGTCTGGGTCATGGCCCTGTTCGAGCGGCGGGTGTTCGCCCGCATCGTGGCGGAAATCACGGTTCGCGCCGTCCATGCGCAAAACCCGTTCTTCGGCGATGCGCGCCGCACCCACCTGTTCAACCGCTATTTCGACCTCGTGGTCGTCCAGAAGTCGGTCCCCAGCCTGGTCATCGGCGCCTTCACCATCCTGCTGCAGGGCACGGTCGGCCTGGCGATGACCAGCATCTATCATCCGTTCTTCCTCGCCTTCAACGCGCTCCTGACGGTCTCCCTCGTGCTGGTCTGGATGGTCTGGCGGCGCGGGGCGATCACCGGCGCCATCGCGCTCAGCCACGCCAAGCACGACGCGGCCCACTGGCTGGAAGGGCTCGGCGGCTCGAACGGCTTCTACAAGTCGATCCGCCACCTGGATTTCGCGTTGGCCCGGTCCGAAGCCCTGACCGCCGGCTATGTCGCGGCCCATCGCCGCTTTTTCCGCTACAGCTTCGCCCAGACCGTCTTGTTCCTGGTGATCTATGCGCTTGCCAGTGCATCGCTGCTGGCGCTTGGCGGCAGCCTGATCCTCGCCGGCCAGCTGTCGATCGGCCAGCTCGTTGCCGCCGAGCTGATCCTGTCGAGCGTCTTCTACGGCATCTCGCAGCTCGGCTGGTATCTCGACACGCTCTACGACCTCGTCGCCTCGTGCGAGGAGTTGTCGCTGCTGCTGGCCATCCCCCAGGAACAGCCCAGCACAGTCGGCGAGGCACCGCTCGATGGCAGTGTCCGCCTGCGCGATGTCGCCGTCGGCGAAGCCCGCTTCGACTTCGACCTGCGCTCGGGCGAGCAGCTTGTCACCGGCGTCGAGCCGGGGGTGGAGCGCGTGCTCGCCATGCTGCTCAAGCGCCACCTCGCGCCGGAACGCGGCGTCGTCTCGGTCGGCGGGGCAGACTTGCGCGCGCTCGACATGTATCTGCTGCGCTCCGCCGTCACCGTGCTCGACCGGCCGACCATCGTCGAGGTGACGATCCGTGAATACCTGTCGCTTTCCGCCCCCGCCGTCAGCGCCGGCGACATGCTGGAGGTGCTGGACATGGTCGATCTCGGCGGCCGCATCGCCACCTTGCGGGATGGACTGGACACCGCGCTGGCCACGTCCGGCTGGCCTTTGACCGTCGCCGAGGTCATGGAACTGAAGCTGGCCAACGCCTTGATCGCCCGCCCGCGCGTGCTGGTGCTCTCGCCGCTGTTCGACGTCATGCGCGTCGATCGGCTGCGCCGCGTGCTCGATGCCCTGCGCGAGGCGGGCACCACCGTCCTGCTCTGCACCGGCCGGCCTGAGGCGTTCGCGCTCGACGGCTGGCTGTGGCTCGGCCGGCGGCGGCAGGAGCGGGTCGGCAGCCTTGAGGAACTGCAATACCTGATCGACGGAAAGGGGACCGCCCGTGCCGGCCAGGCCTGAGCATCACGCCCATTTCCACACCTTGCGCGGCCTCCAGCCGCCTCGCGTGGCGCGGGCGCTCGCCGTGCTCCTCGCCATCGGCATCGCCCTCGGCCTGGCCCTGCTGGTCCTGGTCCCCTGGGTCCAGACCGCCCAGGGCTACGGCAAGATCGTCTCGCTCGACCCGGACGACCGCGCCCAGTCGGTCACCGCGCTGGTGCCGGGGCGCGTCGAGCGGTGGTTCGTCCACGATGGCCAGTACGTCGAGCGCGACCAGCCGATCGCCCGCATCGTCGATCTCGATCCCGACCTGCTCTCTCGCCTCGCCGCCGAGCGTGCCCAGGTCGAGGCGGAGATCGCGTCGGTCAGCCAGGCCCAGGCGGTCGCCACGATCGACGTCGGCCGCACCCGCCAGCTCCACGCCGAAGGGCTTGCCGCCCGGCGGGACTACGAACAGGCCCAGATCAAGATGGCCGAGGCCGGTGCCAAGCTCGCCGAATCGCGCGCCAAGCTCAATCGCATCCAGGTCCAGCTCCAGCGCCAGTCGGCCCAGGTCGTCCGCGCCCCGCGCGATGGCCGCGTCCAGCAGCTCAATGCCGCTGCCGCCGGCGGTCTCGTCGCCGCCGGCACGGTGCTCGCGGTCGTCGCCCCGGAGCGTGTCGAACGCGCGGTCGAGCTGTTCGTCGACGGCCGCGATGTGCCGCTGGTCCACCCGGGCCGCCCGGTCCGCGTCGAATTCGAAGGCTGGCCGGCAATCCAGTTCAGCGGCTGGCCGGCCGTCGCCCGCGGCATGTTCGATGGCCGGGTCCGTTCCCTGGACCCCGCCGCCGGGGCGGACGGCCTGTTCCGCATCCTCGTCGAGCCGATGCCGGGCAGCGATCCCTGGCCGGACCGCCGCTTCATGCGCCTGGGCGGCAAGGTGCGCGGCTGGGTCCAGGGCGAAACCGTGTCGCTGGGCTACGAACTCTGGCGCCAGCTGAACGACTTCCCTCTCGATTTCGGCACTTCGGGCAATGCCGGGGCGACCCCGCTTCCCTCCGAGGAGCGCGAGGAAGCGCGCAAGGCCGGCAAGCCGAAATGATCCGCCCCGCCTGGCGCCGCGCCCTGCCGCTCCTGCTCGCCGCACTGGTGGCCGGCCCGGTTGCCCGCGCGCAAACGACGCCTCTGACGCTTGCGGAACTGCTCGCCACCTCGGCCCGCTCCGCCCCCCAGATCGTCGAGGCGCTGGCCCGCACGCGCGCTGCCGAAGGCCGCGCGCTCTCCGCCGAAGGGGCGTTCGACAGCGTGTTCGACATCGATGCCCGTTCCCGTGCCACCGGCTACTATGACGGCACCGAGCTCGAAGCGAAGATCACCGGCCCGCTCACCGGCAATGGCGGATCGCTCTACGGCGGCTATCGCCTGTCCCGCGGCACCTTCCCGATCTACGAGGACCAGAACTACACCAATCGCCTCGGCGAAGTGAAAGTCGGCGCGCTCTACGCGCTGCTGCGCGATCGCCTGGTCGACGAACGGCGCACCCGCCGCACCCTCGCCGCCGGCGACATCGACCTCGCCCGCTTCGAGGCCAGGGCTACCGCCATCGGCGTCCAGAAGCGCGCGATCGACGCTTACCAGGCCTGGGTCGCCGCCGGCCTGCGCCGCGACGCCTATCGCGGCCTGCTCGATCTCGCCGAGGCGCGCCGCGCCGGCATCGAGCGCCAGGTGGCGCTCGGCGCCCGGCCGGACCTGCTGCTGGTCGAGAACGAACAGAATCTCGTCCGCCGCCGCGCGCTCGTCCTGCGCGCCGAACAGGATCTCGCCGCGGCCGCCAATGCCCTGTCGCTCTACTATCGCGATGGCGCCGGCCAGCCGCTCACCATCGCCCCCGCCCGCCTGCCGGGATCGCTCGCCAGTCTCACCGGTCCGGTCGTCCGCGCGCCTGGCCCCCGGCTCGCCCGGCCGGACCTGCAATCCGCGCTCGCCCGGATCGACCAGTCCACGACGAGACTGGCACTGGCGGAGAACGACCTGCGCCCCCGGCTCGATCTCCGGGTCGAACTCGGCAAGGATCTTGGCGCCCAGGGCCTCGGCGGCCCCAGCCGGACGCCGTTCGAAACCATTGTCGGCTTCCGCTTCACCGTCCCGCTGCAGAACCGCGTCGCCAAGGGCAAAATCGCCGAAGCCCGCGCCGATCTCGATGCCCAGAACGCCCGCGCTCGCTACCTGAGGGACCAGATCGCGGTCGAGGTCGAAGGCATCCTTATCGCGGTCGACGCAGCCGAGAAACTCGCGGATGCCGCCGCGCGCGAGCACGAGCTGGCCCAGCGACTGGCCGAAGGCGAACGCCGCCGCTTCTCGCTCGGCTCGGCCGATTTCTTCCTCGTCAACCAGCGCGAGGAAACCGCCACCGATGCGCGGGTCCGCCTCGTCGATGCCCATGCCCGCCTCGCCGGCGCCCGCGCCGAGCTTGCCGCTGCCACCGCCGATCTACCCGCCCTCGGCCTCGAACACCCGGCCGGCTGAGGCCGGACTTGGCAGGCCGCGGGCAATCGCGTTTTGTGGTGTCGCATCGTTTCACGCGAAAAACCGGTTCCCGTTTTTTCGCGCGATGCTCTAGGGCACTCGCATGGACCAAACGTCGCACTGGGAATGGCAATACCTGAACCTGATGCGCCGCATCTGGGAACGGGGCGACGAACGGATCGACCGCACCGGCATCGGCACCCGCTCGGTCTTCGGTGCCGAGATCCGCTTCGATCTCGCCGGCGGCGCGATGCCGCTGCTGACCACCAAGCGCGTCTTCTGGAAGACCGCGACGCGCGAATTCCTCTGGTTCCTCACCGGCGAGACCAATATCCGCCCGCTCTGCGCCCAGGGCGTCGAAATCTGGACCGACTGGCCGCTCGACCGCTACCGCCGCGAAACCGGCCACCAGATCTCCCGCGCCGATTTCTCCGCCCGCATCGTCGCGGACGAATCCTTCGCGCGGACATGGGGCGATCTCGGCCCGGTCTACGGCAAGCAATGGGTCGATTGGCCGGTCTATGAGCACGCGGGCGAGGGGCTCTATCGCCGCCGCGCCCAAGGCATCAACCAGGTCGCCGATCTCGTCCGCTCGCTCCAGGAAAACCCCGGCTCCCGCCGGCACATCATCGAAGGCTGGAACGTCGCCGAACTCGACGCGATGGCGCTGCCACCCTGCCACAAGACCTACCAGTTCCACGTCGCCAGTGGCCGACTGTCGGGCCTGCTCTACCAGCGCTCGTGCGACCTCGGCCTCGGCTTCGCCTTCAACATGTGGAGCCTCGCCCTGTTCATCCGCATGATCGCGCAGCAAACGGGCCTCGAACCCGGCGAAGCGATCTGGACCGGCGGCGACGTCCACCTTTACCTCAACCACGCGGCCCTGGTCGAAGAACAGCTCGGCCGCACCCCCTCGGGCACCGCCACGCTCGAATTGACCCGCCATCCGCCGTCGATCTTCGACTACCGGATCGAGGATTTCACGGTTTCAGGCTACAGCCCGCAGGCCCACATTCCGGCCCCCGTTGCGGTCTGACGGTTTTGCTGGTCAGCGGACAAACCCGGCGTAGGTAATCCGCCCGGTCCCGGCCAGCGCCTGGGCAGCCGAAACCCGCCAGCGCACGTGAGTCACATCCTCCGGGCTGGCCAGTCGCCCGCCGATGGTCAAGGCGCCCAGCCGGCCCCAGCTCCGCCCACCATCGGTCGAGACCTCCTCGCCGTTCTGTCCGCTCGCCTGATAGGCCAGGCCGGCGGGCAGGGCGTTGACCACAGTAAAGCCGCCATCGCCACCCATGCGATACCAGCTGACGACGGTAACCACCCGGTCGCCATGGACCAGCCGCGCTGCCGGCTCCAGCCGCCGCACCGGTTCGCCACCCCGCAGCGTCACCCGCTCGACATAGACCGCGCTGTCGGTCGCCACCGAGGGCGATGCCAGGGCGGGAGTGGCCAGCGCGGGCAGGGCAGTGGCGGCAAGCCCGAAGGCGGCCATCGAAACACGCTTGAACGGGACGGTCACGGGCAGGAATTCCGGTCACAGTTGCATCTGCCATCGGTGTGCCAGCCCGGGACCAAGATAAGGTTAACACGCCCTCTCGGGGGATTTCCCCAGTCCGCCGCGCGTGCGAATTTTTCCGCCTGCCCCGGCGCGAACAGCGTTGACAGCCCCCACGCCCTGCCTTAGTGGCGCGGCTCCCCGAGGGGTGCTGCCCAGGCAAATGCGCGGGTGTAGCTCAGTTGGTTAGAGTGCCGGCCTGTCACGCCGGAGGTCGCGGGTTCGAGCCCCGTCACTCGCGCCACTCGGGGACCTTTCCCTTCTGCCGCAATTCGAAGCGCCTCAGGCGCTCCACTTGCCCGTTTCCATCCAGATGAGGAACCGGCGCAGCGGCAGCAGCCACACGCTGCCGAGCACGATGTAGACCGGCACTTGCGCCAGGACCGGCCAGTCGGCAAACCACGGCGCCAGCCATCGCGCCACCGCCACGCCATAGACGATCAGCGCGCAGAACAGCCCGAGCACGCCCACCGGAATCCGCCAGGTCGGTTGTTCGCGCATCAGCTCAACTCCCCATAAAGCCGCGTCGGTGTCACCACTGCCGCCAGCACCCGGTCATGCGGCTCGACCGGCAATGCCTCGACCAGCTGCGCATCCCACGCCAGCCCGATGGCCAGCACCTGCGGATGCTCCGCCAGCCAGCGATCATAATGCCCGCCGCCCTGGCCCAGCCGATGCCCATCGGCGGTAAACCCCAGCAGGGGTACGATCACCACGTCGGGGATCACCGCTTCGGCCTGGGCCGCCGGCTGCAACGCCCCATGCGGCCCGACCACCAGGTCGCTGTCGTCCCACGGATCGGTCCACAGGCGAAACCCCATCGCGCCACCGGCGGCACCGAACCAGGGCAGGGCGATCCGCCGCCCGTTCTCGGCAAACCACCGGGCAAACCCCCGCGCCGGCGCCTCCGCGCCCACGGCATGATAGAGCCCGACACAGGCCCCCTCCGGCACCGCTGCCGCCACCGCGCCCGGCGGCCGCATGAAGATCAACGCCCGCGTCGCCCCCGGCAACCCCGCCACATGCGCCTTGCGCCCCTGCCGCAGCCGCCTGCGCAATTCCTGTTTGTCGTGCAAATGAAGCCCCGGTGAAGGAAAGGGAGGAGCGGCATCAAAGCCGTCCGGAGTAGTCGAGATTGGTGCTATGGTGGAGCGAGAATGGCTGGCTCGTGAGACCCGGAGCGCAGCGGCCGTTGGGCCGTGAGCACCGGAAGCTCGCGAGACGGCCGTTCGCAGCCCACCAGAGCGCCGATATCGGCTGCTCCGGGGTGACGGGACCACCATGGGCCGTTAGCCGTAGAAATCCTCTGACGCATCAACGTCAGGTGGGGACCATGTGATCCGGCCCTCGCGGTAACCCGCGCGGACCGGGCAGGGACAGCCCCCATGGATTTGCTTATAGCCTCAGGGATGTTCAAGGCGCGCACCGGGCAGAACCCGTCGCCCCCTATCTAGGCGCGAGCGCGCCGCTTCTCAACCCTTGCCGTGCGCTTCCGCCAGCCCAGCCAGCCGCTCCAGCCGCCCGGCCAGTCTCCCCAACCTGGCCGTCACCGTGCCATCGCCTGCCTTCGCAGCGCTCGCCCCTTCCAGTTCATGCACCCGGTCCGCCAGCATCAGCGCGGCGAACAACAGCGCCCGCGTCTCGCTGTGTGCAGTGCCGCCGGGCATTTCCGCCAGCTTGCCGTCGATCATCCGCCCGAGCCCGGAAACATGCGCCTCCTCACCCGGCGCGCAGGACACCGTGTAGGAACGCCCGCCGATCTGCAGCACGACATCGCTCACCGGCCCGCATCCCCCTCGACCTGCAGCAGCAACCCGTCGATCCGGGCAATCGCCCCGCCGACTGCCGCCCGCAGCCGGCCATTGCTGCCCCGCAACCGCTCGGCCTCGCCCCCGCCCTGACCAGCCCCGGCGGCCAAGGCCGCCTCGATCCGGTCCAGCGCTGCCTCCATCCGGTCAAGCACCTGGTCCATGTCCGCGTCTTCCATCCGGGAAGGTTAGACCAATCCTCTGCAAACGCAAAACCACCAAGGTCGCAAGCGATTGTTTCCATAACAGTCGGCCGGTTCCGCATCCCTGCCCGCGCGCCACCTGCGGGTTGACGCAAGCCGGCCCGGTCCCCAAAGGAACCCCGCACGAATCGCCCGGCCCGCCGGCGCGATGTTTCCCCGTTTCCGGCCCGATCCGGCCGTCGCACAGTCTGGAGCAGCCCCACCGATGAGTATTTCTGGCGAACGGCTCCAGCCCATGGCCAACGCGATCCGCGCGCTCGCCATGGATGCCGTCCAGCAGGCCAATTCCGGCCATCCGGGAATGCCGATGGGCATGGCCGACGTCGCCACCGTGCTCTACGCCAGGTTCCTCCGTTTCGACCCCGCCGCGCCGAAATGGGCGGATCGCGATCGTTTCGTCCTGTCCGCCGGCCACGGTTCGATGCTGCTCTACGCGCTGCTCCACCTCGCCGGCTACGATGCGCCGACCATGGCGGACATCCGCAATTTCCGGCAGCTCGGCAGCCCGTGCGCCGGCCACCCGGAAAACACCCATCTCGCCGGCGCCGAATGCACCACCGGCCCGCTCGGCCAGGGCCTGGCGATGGCGGTCGGCATGGCATTGGCCGAGCGCCACCTCAACGCCACGTACGGCGACTCCCTGGTCGATCACCGGACCTGGGTCATCGCCGGTGACGGCTGCCTGATGGAAGGGATCAACCACGAGGCGATCGGCCTTGCCGGCCATCTCCAGCTCGGCCGCCTCAACGTCCTGTGGGATGACAACCGCATCACCATCGACGGCGATGCCAGTCTCTCCACCAGCGAGGATGTCGCCGCCCGCTATCGCGCCACCGGCTGGCACGTCACCAGCTGCGACGGCCACGATTTCGCCGACATCGAACGCGCCATGGCCGAAGCCGCCGCCGATCCGCGCCCCTCGCTCATCGCCTGCCGCACGCTGATCGGCAAGGGCGCGCCCAACAAGCAGGGCGGCCACAACGTCCACGGCTCGCCGCTCGGCGCCGAGGAAATCGCCGCCGCCCGCGAGCACCTGGTGTGGACCGCCGAACCCTTCGACATCCCCGCCGAGATCCTGACCGACTGGCGCGCGCTCGGCGAAAAGGGTGCGCAGGCCCGCGCCGAATGGGAAGCGCGCCTTGCCGCCGACGAGAATGCGCAAGACTTCGTTGCCCGTGTGGCCGGCAAGCTCCCGTCGCTCGACGCGGCGAAGGCCAAGTTCGCCGAATGGCTTTCGGGCAGCCAGAAGGTCGCCACCCGCAAGGCCAGCGAACTCGCCCTCGAAGTGCTGACGGCGGACGTCCGCGCCATGGTAGGCGGCTCGGCCGATCTCACCGGCTCGAACAACACCAAGACCAGGGCCACCCCGCCGCTCAGCCCGGTCGATTACTCGGGCCGCTACGTCTACTACGGCATCCGCGAATTCGGCATGGCCGCGGCGATGAACGGCATGGCGCTGCACGGCGGCGTCATCCCCTACGGCGGCACCTTCCTGGTGTTCTCGGACTATTGCCGCAACGCCATCCGCCTCTCGGCGCTGCAGGAACAGCGCGTGGTCTATGTGCTGACGCACGATTCCATCGGCCTCGGCGAGGACGGCCCGACTCACCAGCCGGTCGAACACGTCATGTCGCTGCGCATGATCCCCAACCTCGAAGTCTTCCGCCCGGCCGACGTGATCGAGACCGCCGAATGCTGGTTGCTGGCGCTCGAAAACGAAAAGACCCCCTCGGTCCTCGCGCTGACCCGGCAGAACCTTGCCCAGTTGCGCACTGCGGAGGACGGCCTCGGCCTCAACGCCAGCGCCCGTGGCGCCTATCGCCTGCGCTCGGCGTCCGCCCCGCGCAAGGTGGTCATCGTCGCCACCGGCTCCGAGGTCGAGATCGCCTGCGCCACCCGCGATGCGCTCGAAGCCCAGGGCATCGGCGCCGATGTCGTCTCGATGCCGTCGATGTCCCGCTTCTTCGCCCAGCCTGCCTCGTACCGGGACGAGCTGCTGCCGCACGATGTCCTGCGCGTCTCGATCGAGGCCGGCACGACCTTCGGCTGGCAGGCGATCACCGGCATCGCCGGCCTGCGCTTCGGCATCGACAGCTTCGGCGCATCGGCCCCGGCCGAAGTGCTCTACGACCATTTCGGCCTCACCGCGGCGAAGATCGCACCCCGGATCGTCGCCGCCCTCGATTAAGACTTGCCCATCCCAGCAGGAGAAAGACCCATGGCCACCAAGGTAGCGATCAACGGCTTCGGCCGCATCGGCCGCAACGTCGCCCGCGCCATCCTCGAGCGCACCGACCACGATCTCGAACTGGTCTCGATCAACGACCTCGCCAGCCCCAAGGCCAACGCCATGCTGTTCCAGCGCGACAGCGTCCACGGCAAGTTCTCCGGCACCGTCGAAGTCGACGGCAACGATCTCGTGATCAACGGCAAGCGCATCCACGTCACCGCCGAGCGCGACCCGGCCAACCTGCCGCACGGCGCCCAAGGCATCGATATCGTCCTCGAATGCACCGGCTTCTTCACCGATCGCGCCTCGTGCGAAAAGCACATCGCCGCCGGCGCCAAGAAGGTCGTCATCTCTGCCCCCGGCAAGAACGTCGATCGCACCGTCGTCTTCGGCGTCAACCACGACCAGCTGACCGCGGCCGACACGATCATCTCGAACGCCTCGTGCACCACCAACTGCCTGGCCCCGTTCGCCAAGGTGCTGAATGATTCGATCGGCATCGAACGCGGCCTGATGACGACGATCCACGCCTACACCAACGACCAGAAGATCCTCGACCAGATCCACGAGGACCCGCGCCGCGCCCGCGCCGCTGCGATGAGCATGATCCCGACCACCACCGGTGCCGCCCGCGCCGTCGGCGAGGTCCTGCCCGAGCTCAAGGGCAAGCTCGACGGCTCGGCCATCCGCGTCCCCACTCCCAACGTCTCGGTCGTCGACCTCACTTTTGTCCCCAAGCGCGACACCACCAAGGAAGAGGTCAACGCCCTGCTCAAGGCCGCCGCCGAAGGCCCGCTCAAGGGTGTGCTCGGCTATTCGGACGAGCCGCTGGTTTCGATCGACTACAACCACGATTCGCACAGCTCGACCATCGACAGCCTCGAAACCGGCGTGATCGACGGCAAGCTCGTCCGTGTCCTCTCGTGGTACGACAACGAGTGGGGCTTCTCCAACCGCATGGTTGACACCACCGGCGCGCTGGCGAAGTTCCTCTAAGCCAACGACTCCCCGTTGAACCACCCGCTCTCGCGAACCACCTTCCACCCCGCTCCTCCCGAGCGAAGTCGAGGGACTATCCCGAGCGCCAGCGAGGGCGGGTCGGTTCAAGCAAAGTCGGAGCCTGCCAGCAAATGACCACCGGCCATCTCCGGGGCATCGCGCGGCACGACCGCCCGCGCGGCCCGATGGAGACCGTCGGGCGCATTTCCGTCACCCCCGAACTCGGCCTCCAGGGCGATTTTCGCGGCGCCGTCCGCCCCGGCAAGACCCCGCGCCGCCAGGTCAGCTTGATCGAGGCCGAATCCTGGGCGGAAGCAATGGCCGATCTCGGCCTCGACATCCCCTGGTACCAGCGCCGCGCCAATCTCCTGACCCAGGGCCTGCGCCTGCCCCGCCAGCCCGGCGCCGTGATCCGGATCGGTGCCACGCTGCAGATTGAAGTGACCTGCGAGTGCGACCCGTGCAGCCGCATGGAGGAGATCGCGCCCGGCCTGAAAGCCGCGCTGATCCCGGACTGGCGCGGCGGCGTTCTCGGAAAAGTCATCATGCCGGGCGAAATCGCCCTAGGCGACGCCATTACCATCCTCAAACAGGGAACCCAGCCATGAGCAGCTTCAAGACACTCGACGATCTCGGTGACGTGACCGGCAAGGTCGCGCTCGTCCGGGTCGATTTCAACCTGCCGATGCAGGATGGCGAAGTGACCGAGGACACCCGCATCCGCGCCGCCGCCCCCACCATCCTGCAACTGTCGGAAAAGGGCGCCAAGGTGCTGCTGCTGGCCCACTTTGGCCGCCCCAAGGGCGCCCGCACGCCTGACCAGTCGCTGAGCCTAGTCCTCGGCGCGGTCGAGAAGGTGCTGGGCAAGGAAGTCATGTTCGTCCCCGAGATTGCCGGCGATGTCGTCAAGCAGGCCGTCGGCATCCTGCGCCCCGGTGACATCGCCCTGCTGGAAAACACCCGCTTCTGGCCCGGCGAGGAAAAGAACGACCCCGAGCTGGTCAAGGCGATCGCCGCCAGTGCCGATATCTACGTCAACGATGCCTTCTCCGCCGCTCACCGCGCCCACGCCAGCACCGAAGGCCTCGCCCACGTGCTGCCCGCCTATGCCGGCCGCTCGATGCAGGCCGAGCTCGAAGCCCTGGAAAAGGCGCTGGGCAATCCGGTCAAGCCGGTCGCTGCGGTCGTCGGCGGCGCCAAGGTATCGTCCAAGCTCGACGTGCTCAAGCACCTCGTCACCCGCGTCGATCACCTGATCATCGGCGGCGGCATGGCCAACACCTTCCTCGCGGCGAACGGCGTCGATGTCGGCAAGTCCCTGTGCGAACACGACCTGGCGGACACGGCGCGGGAAATCCTCGCCAATGCCGACGCCGCCGGCTGCACCGTCCACCTCCCCTATGAAGTGGTCGTCTCCAAGGAATTCGCCGCCAACCCGCCGAGCTTGCGCACCTGCAACGTCCACGAAGTCGCCGCCGACGAGATGATCCTGGATGTCGGCCCCGCCGCCGTCGAGGCACTGGCCGACGCGCTCAAGACCTGCCGCACGCTGGTGTGGAACGGGCCTTTGGGCGCCTTCGAAACCCCCCCGTTCGACGCCGCCACCGTCGCTCTCGCCAAAATCGCCGCCGCCCTGACCCGCGAAGGCAGCCTGACCTCGGTCGCCGGCGGTGGTGACACCGTCGCCGCCCTCCACCACGCCGGCGTGGCGCAGGATTTCAGCTACATCTCTACGGCCGGTGGCGCCTTCCTGGAATGGATGGAAGGCCGCGAACTGCCGGGCGTCAAGGCTCTCGAAGCCTGATCCTTCCTGCGGTGATCCCGTCCCGTTCGGGGTCACCGCAAAAATGGTTTACGCAGTTGCAGCATTCTCCCCCGGCCGTTATCGCCGTGCACATACCTATGCAACCGAAGGACAGGACCCGCTCATGAACACCGCTGACATGACCGCCAAGATGGCCGCCGGCAACGGCTTCATCGCCGCTCTCGACCAGTCGGGCGGTTCGACGCCGAAGGCGCTGGCCGGCTATGGCGTCAACGAAGGCGCCTGGTCCACCGAAGAGGAAATGTTCGGCCTGATCCACGAGATGCGCGCGCGCATCATCCGCTCCAAGGCCTTCACCGGCGAAAAGGTCATCGGCGCCATCCTGTTCGAACGCACCATGGACGGCACGGTCGATGGCGTCCCCACCCCCCAGGCGCTGATCGCCAAGGGCGTCGTCCCCTTCATCAAGATCGACAAAGGCCTGGAAGACGAGGCGAACGGCGTCCAGCTGATGAAGCCGATGCCCACCCTCGACGCCCTGCTCGAAAAGTCGAAGGCCCTGGGCGTCTTCGGCACCAAGGAACGCTCGGTGATCAATTCCGCCAACCGCGAAGGCATCGCCGCGATCGTCAAGCAGCAGTTCGAAGTCGGCCAGCAGGTTCTCAGCCACGGCATGATGCCGATGATCGAGCCTGAAATTAACATCAAGTCCGCCACCCGCGCCGAGTGCGACCAGATCCTTCTCGAAGAACTCCTGAAGGCCCTCGATGCGCTGCCCGCCGGCCAGACGGTCATGCTCAAGCTGTCGCTGCCGGTCGTCCCCGGCACTTTCGACCCGCTGGTCAACCACCCCAAGGTGCTCCGCGTCGTCGCCCTCTCCGGCGGCTACAAGCGCCCCGAAGCCTGCGTCGAACTCGCCAAGAACAACGGCATCATCGCCTCCTTCAGCCGCGCCCTCCTCGAAGACCTCCGCGCCCAGATGACCGACGCCGAATTCGACGCCAGCCTCGCTGCCGCCATCGAGGAAATCTACCAGGGCTCGACCCAGAAGTCGGCGGTCACGGCCTGAACCAGTTCCTCCCCCATCGGGGGAGGGGAACCACCGAAGGTGGTGGATGGGCACAGGCCAAATCGCCGAACCTCTCCCCTTGCGCGACCCCGGACTTGATCCGGGGTCCAGCTTCCCGCCTTGTTGACTCACACACCCAAAAAATTGGGCGCACTGAAGCGCAGCTCATGGCTGGGAACAGCATTGCGGTAGGGCAATCCTCGATGTGATTCTGTGGCCGGCAACGCCGAAGCCCGACTTGGGACAGTGGCTGGGCCGAGAAGACACGCGGTCTAGCGGTAACCAACCCGCGCATCACGGTCTGATCGACCGTCGTCCTCAGCCGCCGCTTTCATGCCATGTGTGGCGCAAAACAATCTCGCCGCTCACGTGGAGCGCATAAGCTCGCCCCAAGCTCGACTACGAACATGACAATCACGGAAAGCTGCCATTCGTCGCCCGCTTTCCGATCAGGGTCTCAGTCAGCCATTTGCTGCGGGCGGCACCGATGCCTGAACGCGCGCCGACTGGCCGGCGACAAGGCGGGAACGGTTGGCGTGGGTCAACCGCCCGGTTCGATGGATTTCCAGTGGATTGCGGCTGCTCCATGACAGAGTGAGCGCAAGCCGGTCAGTTGTTGCCGGTGGCTGGGCGCGGTGAAAGATGTTGCATCCGTCGAAGATGATTGCATCGCCGCACTTGCCTTCAAACGCGTTCCACTTCTTGCGATCAACCAGAGCTTCCATTTTGAGATCGCTGATAAGGCCGGATTTATAGCCCTCCCGTGCAGCGGCTTCTGCCGACAGCGGTGCTTCCACATATTCGAACGGACCGCACCCGGCATCGACATCCGACAAATAGATGATGATGCGCAGCATGCGTTCGTCTTCACGATCGATGTGCCATTGGCGGGTTCCCCTGGCGATGCCGTCCGAGATTTCGCGTTTCACCGTGGCGCCTAGATAGAAGCAATGATCGCCCAGATAGGCTTCGGCCAAATCGAGCACTTTGTCGTGAAGCCCGATGGCGTAAGTCTTGAGAGACCGGGTCAGAAGCGCATCACTTTGTATAGGCGGGCTTCCGGCGGGAAGTCCGCCGCCGTCGATCATCGCGCGCATTTCGCGAATGACATCGGCCACATCCGGCCCCAGCACGGTTGCAAGCTGCTCCGCGCGGACCACGGCTGCTCCCCCCGACTGCAAATCGGCCAGGATCGGCAACAAGTCAGCATCAATGGCACGGCCTTCGCTGGCGAACCTTGCCTGCCGCGCCAGATACCCTTGCCGGCGGATCTGGCGCAAAGGCGGCACCATCCACATCGACCGCTTGACAGTGCGAAGCGCCTTTTCGAGGCGCGCATTCATGCTCGGCATCTACGATACACCTGTGCAATCGATTTCTTAAATCACTAGTCAAAGTTGCAAACGAAGGCAATTCAATTTTCGATCATTGCGATGGTGTGGACGGCGGAGAACTGCGGCAACACATGCAGGAACTCCCCTTGCTGCCACAGGGCCTTCCCAGTTGGCCCGCGCCCAATATCGACAGGATGCAGTAACCGCCCGGCCGGCATTGGCCCCATATTCAGGGGCTGGTGGCCTTCCGCGCAACTCGAGAGCTGGGCCACCCGCCTCGCCGGAGAACACCATCACGCAGCGCCCAAGCGGCGACTGCGGACAGAAGCATGATACCAGCAATCCGACCATGCCATCGGAAGCTTGACACAATGTCCGTCACAGAAACGATATCCGTCAACGCGCGCGCTTCGCACCCTCGCAAATATCGACAAGCCTCACCGGCAGGTCTAGTGCCGCGACTCCCCACCACCGGAGTCCCGCACCATGCCCGCCCTTCGCTCCCGCACCACCACCCACGGCCGCAACATGGCCGGCGCGCGCGGTCTCTGGCGGGCGACCGGCATGACCGACGCCGACTTCGGCAAGCCGATCATCGCCGTGGTAAATTCCTTCACCCAGTTCGTCCCCGGCCACGTCCACCTGAAGGACCTCGGCCAGCTCGTCGCCCGCGAGATCGAGGCCGCCGGTGGTGTCGCCAAGGAATTCAACACCATCGCGGTCGATGATGGCATCGCCATGGGCCACGATGGTATGCTCTATTCGCTGCCCAGCCGCGATCTCATCGCGGACTCGGTCGAATACATGGTCAACGCCCACTGCGCCGATGCCATGGTCTGCATCTCCAACTGCGACAAGATCACGCCGGGCATGCTGATGGCCGCGCTGCGCATCAATATCCCCGTCGTCTTCGTCTCCGGCGGCCCGATGGAGGCCGGCAAGGTCGTGCTCAAGGGCAAGGAAGTCGCGCTCGATCTCGTCGACGCCATGGTCGCCGCCGCCGACGAGAAATACACTGACGAAGAAGTCCAGACCATCGAGCGCTCCGCCTGCCCGACCTGCGGCTCCTGCTCGGGCATGTTCACCGCCAACTCGATGAACTGCCTGACCGAGGCGCTCGGCCTCTCGCTCCCCGGCAACGGCTCGACACTGGCCACCCATGCCGATCGTCAGCGCCTGTTCGAACGCGCCGGCCGCCTGGCGGTCGATCTCTGCCGCCAGTACTACGAGCAGAACGACGCCTCCGTGCTTCCCCGCGCCATCGCCAGCTTCGCCGCCTTCGAAAACGCGATGAGCCTCGATATCGCCATGGGCGGCTCGACCAACACCGTCCTCCACCTGCTCGCCGCCGCCCACGAAGCGCAAGTCGATTTCACCATGAAGGACATCGACCGGCTTTCCCGCCGCGTCCCCTGCCTGTCCAAGGTCGCCCCGGCCAAGCAGGACGTCCACATGGAAGACGTCCACCGCGCCGGCGGCATCTTTGCCATCCTCGGCCAGCTCGAACGCGCCGGCCTGCTCAACACCGATATCCCCACCGTCCACGCCCCGACCCTCGCCCATGCGATCGACCAGTGGGATATCTCGCGCACCAACGATCCCGAAGTCGCCGAATTCTTCCGCGCCGCGCCCGGCGGCGTGCCCACGCAAGTCGCCTTCAGCCAGTCCCGCCGCTGGGAAGCCCTCGACCTCGACCGCGAAGCCGGCGTCATCCGCGCGAAGGAACACGCCTTCAGCCAGGATGGTGGCCTTGCCGTCCTCTCCGGCAACATCGCGCGGGACGGCTGCATCGTGAAGACCGCCGGCGTCGACGAAGGCAGCCTGAAATTCGCCGGCCCCGCAGTGGTCTTCGAAAGCCAGGACGCCGCCGTCACCGGCATCCTCACCGGCCAGGTCAAAGCAGGCGATGTCGTCGTCATCCGCTACGAAGGCCCCAAGGGCGGTCCCGGCATGCAGGAAATGCTCTACCCGACGAGCTACCTGAAATCCAAAGGCCTCGGCGCCGCTTGCGCGCTCCTGACCGACGGCCGCTTCTCCGGCGGCACCTCCGGCCTCTCCATCGGCCACGTCTCGCCCGAAGCGGCCGAAGGCGGCCTGATCGGCCTCGTGCAAAACGGCGACACCATCGAGATCGACATCCCCAACCGCACCATCCACCTCGCGGTCCTCGATGCCGAACTCGAAGCCCGCCGCGCCGCGCAAAACGAAAAAGGCTGGCACCCCGCCAAGCCTCGCCCCCGCCAGGTCTCGGTCGCCCTCCAGGCCTACGCCGCGATGACCACCAGCGCCGCGAGAGGCGCCGTCCGCGACCTCTCCCAACTCAAGCGGTGACCGAAAGCGCTAACCAGGTCCTCACGGTGGCGCAAATGCGCGCCGTCGAACAGGCCCTGATCGACGCCGGCGAGAGCGTCGACAGCCTGATGCAGACCGCCGGCAAAGGCGCCGCCGAATGGGTCTGGCGCGTGGCCGCCCGCCACCCGGTCACCGTTCTCACCGGTCCCGGCAACAACGGCGGCGACGGCTACGTCATCGCCGAAACCCTCCGCCAACGCGGCGGCCAGGTCGCCGTCATCGCCGCCACCGAACCCAAAACCGCCGCCGCCCGCAACGCCGCCGCGCTCTACCACGGCGAAGTCCTCGGCCCCGAAACCGAACGCCACGGCGAAATCCTCGTCGATTGCCTGTTCGGCAGCGGCCTCACCCGCCCACTCGGCCCGGATCACTTCGCCCTGCTGAACCGCCTCTGCCAGTCCCACCGCCACACGATCGCCATCGACCTCCCCAGCGGCGTCGAAACCGACACCGGCGCCGGCCTCAACGAAAACCTTCCCCGCTTCGATCTCACCATTGCGCTGGGCGCCTGGAAACCCGCCCACTTCCTCTTGCCGTCCCGCGCCATCTGCGGCATGACCCGCCTGGTCCCGATCGGCGTCGCGCCAGTCCCCCACGCCGCCCAGGCCATCGCCAAGCCCCACCTCCGCCGCCCCCGCCTGCGCGACAACAAGTTCACCCGCGGCCTCGTCCTCGTCATCGCCGGCCAGATGCCCGGCGCCCCCGTCCTCGCCGCCTCCGCCGCCATCCGCGGCGGTGCCGGCTACGTGAAGATCGCCGGGGCAGGGGCCTCGCCGCTTCCCCCCGAACTCGTCGCCTCCACCGAACCCCTCGAAACCCTGCTTGCCGACCGCCGCACCAGCGCCGTCCTCATCGGCCCCGGTCTCGGCCGCGACAGCGAGGCCCGCGCCCGCCTCGCCGCCGTCCTCGCCGCCAACCCCCGCGCCCTGGTCCTCGACGCCGACGCCCTCCACCTCCTCTCCCCCGATCTCCCCCCGCCACCAAATGCCATCCTCACCCCCCACGAAGGCGAAGTCGCCGCGCTGGAAAAAGCCTTCGCCCTCGACAGCACCCAGGCCAAACCCACCCGCACCCTCGCTCTCGCCCGGCATCTCAACGCCACCGTCGTCTTCAAAGGCGCCGACACCCTGATCGCTTCCCCCGAAGGCCAGCTCGCCTACGCCCCCCGCGCCCCCGCCTGGCTCGCCATGGCCGGCACCGGCGATGTCCTCGCCGGCCTGACCGCTGCCCGCCTCGCCACCGGCATGCCGCCCTTCATCGCCGCGCAGGAAGCCGTCTGGCTCCACACCGAAGCCGCCCGCATCGCCGGCCCCGGCCTGACCGCGCCGGACCTCGCCGCCGCTGTGCCCGCGGCAGTCGCTCGTGCGATTTGAACAACGAAGTCAGATGCGAGGGGGGTCACCCCCTCGCGCTCCCGGGACCTGTCAGCGTGGTGCGCCGCCTCCACGTTAGCGCAATCCCGCGAAGCGGCATAAAGCCTGCGGCGCGGCGTCGTTGCGCCATGGTCGACCGGCACCCGACGCCGACAGTTTCGGGGTCTGGGGTGTAACACCCCAGGAACTCCTGCTGCCCTCAAATGAGCCCTGAAAAATGCCCCCCGAAGAAACCCCCGAAGCCGAACCCATCACCCGCATCGCCGCCCGTGGCGACGGCCTCACCGCGTCGGGCCGCCACGCCCCCGGCGGCGCCCCCGGCGATACTCTGCTGCTCGACGGCACCCTGGTCCCCGGCCCCCACCGCGCGACACCGCCCTGCCGTCATTACGGCCAGTGCGGCGGCTGCCAGCTCCAGCACATCGACGAGGACTCGCTCGCCCGGTTCGTCCGCGATCGCGTTGCCCACGCCGCCATCGCCCACAACCTCGCCCCCGAAGCCATCGTCCCCGCCCACCTCTCTCCGCCGCTGAGCCGCCGCCGCGCCACTCTCCACGCCGGCCGGGTCAACGGCGCCGTCGCCATCGGTTTCCGCGCCGAAGCCTCGCACACCCTGGTGCCGCTCCAGGAATGCCAAGTCCTCCACCCGGCCCTGTTCGCCCTGGTCGCGCCGCTGCGCCACACGCTGTCCCGCAACCCCGGCCGCCTCGCCATCGACATCGAACTGGCCCTGGCGGACCAAGGCGTCGATTGCGCGCTGAAAGGCCTCACCGTCGAAGGCCTCACCGCCACCGAAACCTGGCTGGACTTCGCCAGGGCCCACCAGCTTGCCCGCCTCAGCCTGGATCAAGGCTACGGCCCTGAAGCCCTCTGGGAACCCGAACCCCTGACGATCACCCTGTCAGGCGTCCCCGTCCCGCTCCCCCCCGGCGCCTTCCTGCAAGCCACGGCGGACGCCGAACATGCCCTGACCGCTGCCGCCCGCGCCTGGCTGTCCGACTGCCCGACCGTCGCCGACCTGTTCTCCGGCCTCGGCACTTTCGCCTTCGCCCTCGCCGGTCCTGCCACCAAGGTCCTCGCCGTCGAAGCCGACCGCGCCGCCCACCTCGCCTGCAAGACCGCTGCCGGCATGAATCGCCGCCCGGTCCACACCCTCCACCGCGACCTGTTCCGCAACCCGCTGCTGCCGGAAGAGCTCAACCGCTTCGCCGCCGTCCTGCTCGATCCCCCCCGCGCCGGCGCCCGCGAGCAATGCCACCGCCTCGCGCAAAGCACGGTCGAAAAGCTCGTCTACATCTCCTGCAACCCCGCCTCATGGGCCAGAGACGCCGCCACCCTGACAGCCGGCGGCTACCGCCTGGCCGAGCTACGCCCGGTCGGCCAGTTCCGCTGGTCCACCCACGTCGAATTGGCGAGCCTGTTTGTCCGATAGCTCCGTTCGTCCCGAGCGAAGTCGAGGGACTAGTTCCAGCGAAGCGGGAACGTCCGGGGGCTCATTACCTCCGCGCGCCCAGTTCCCCATCCAGAAAAGCCGCCACCTCGTCCAGCGCCACATCCTTGGCCAGAAACGTCTCCCCGATCCCCCGCATCAGCAGGAACGGCAGCCGGCCCGCATCCATCTTCTTGTCGTGCAGCATATGCGCCACCAGCGCCGCGCCGTCGCACGCCAGCCCCAGCGCGCGCAGGTCCGCCGGCAGCCCGGCCGCCGCGATATGCGCCGCCACCCGCTCCGCATCCTGCCCGTGCATCAGCCCTGAGCGCACCGAAAACCGCGCCGCCAGCACCATCCCCAGCGCCACCGCCTCGCCGTGCAGCAGCCGGTCGGAAAACCCGGTCTCCGCCTCCAGCGCATGGCCGAACGTGTGGCCGAGGTTGAGCAGCGCCCGCGTCCCCGTCCGCTCGAACTCGTCCTCGGCGACGATCCGCGCCTTAGCCGCCACCGAGACCGCCACGGCATGCGCCCGCGCCCCCTCATCCCCCGCCAGCAGCGCCGGCCCATGCGCCTCGCACCACGCGAAAAACGCCGCGTCGCCGATCAGCCCATACTTGACCACCTCGGCATAGCCCGCCGCCAGTTCCCGCGCCGGCAAGGTCGCCAGGGCATCGAGATCGGCCAGCACCAGCGCCGGCTGGTGAAACGCCCCGACCAGGTTCTTGCCGGCAGCGGTATTGATCGCCGTCTTGCCGCCGACACTCGAATCGACCTGCGCCAGCAGTGTCGTCGGCAACTGGATGAACCTGCACCCCCGCTTGACGATCGCCGCGGCAAACCCGGTCAGGTCCCCGATCACCCCGCCGCCCAGCGCCAGGACATGGTCGCCCCGGTCGACGCCTTCGGCCAGCAGCCAGTCGACCGTCCCGGCCAGACCGTCCCAGCTCTTGGTCGCCTCGCCGGCCGGCAGCACCCGCCAGGCGACCTCGTGCCCGGCCGCGACCAGCGACGCCTCGACCACATGACCCCATGCGGCAAACACGTGCCCATCGGTCACCACCGGCACGCGCCGCTTGCGCAGGCGCGCGCCGCACTCGGCCGCGAGGTTCGCCAGCAGCCCATGGCCGATCCGCACCTCGTAAGGCGCCCCGGCGATATCCACCGCAATCGTCGTTGCCGTCATCCGGCTGCCTTCCCGATATGGTTGCTCAACGACGCCATCACCTCCGCCAATGTCCGCTGCTGCGGCCCCGGGCTGCTCGTCACGTGGATCGGCGCCTGCATGTAATATGGCGTCCGCTCCTCGCGCAGCCGCGTCAGGATCGCACGCGGGTCGCCCTGCTGCAGCAGCGGCCGGTTGTTCTTGCGGCTGGTCCGCTCGACCAGGGTGTCGATGTCGGCATCGAGCCATACGGCATGGCCGCGCTCGAGGATCAGCGCCCGCGTCTCGTCGTTGACGAACGCACCGCCGCCGGTCGCGATCACGCTCACGCGGGGCGTCTCCACCCCCTCAGCCCCCAGCAGCCGGGCGATCACCCGGCGCTCGCCATTGCGAAACGTCGCCTCACCATATTGCGCGAAGATCTCGGGAATGGTCATCCGCGCCGCCTGTTCGATCGCCTCGTCGGCATCGATGAACTCGACCCCCATCGCCGCTGCCAGCCGCTTGCCGACGCTCGACTTGCCCACCCCCATCATGCCGACCAGCACCACCGGCCGGTCGAGCCGGCGCGCCAGCGCAGCGCCATCGGGAGAGAGTGCGGCAGTCATTGCGGGTTCGCCTATAGTGAGCTAACCGGCTGCGCAAGCATGCCGTGCCCGCGCGCAGGGCGCGTTTCCATGAGGGAGTCCGGTGAGCACGATTATTAGGCGAGACCCGGAAAGTCGGCCCGGCAAGGCTCGCGCCCGCCGCCTCGTGCAAGTCGCCGTCTCGCTCGCCGCCCTGCTCGCGCTTGCCGTGCTGGCGCTCGCCTGGCAGCGCGGCGGCCCCCGTCCGGTCAGCGAGATTGCCGTGCCGCTATCGGCCCCGGCCCCCGCCTGATGCGCGGCTTCACGCTTGCCGCCCGCCTCGCGCTTGCCGCTACCCTGGCCGGCGCCTCCGCCTGGGCCTTCGCCCAGAGCGGCCCCGAATCCCTGCTCCCCGGCGATTACGACCGTCCCGCGCCCCGCGCCTCCCGGCCTGCCGTTCCGCGCCCATCCGCTGCTCCTGCCAGGGCTCCTGCTGCTACGCTGGCGCGCCTGGCTGCCGGCCCGACCCCCGCCCCTTCGAGCAGCCCGCGCATCACCGCTGCCCCGGTCGTCCCCGGCTTCTCCACCGCCGGCCCATCGCCGACGCCCAGCGCCGCTCCCTCCGCCATCCCCGGCCACGCGCTCTCGGCAGAACTCGCCGCCCTGTTCCCCAACGGCATTCGCTCGATGGCCGATATCGATCGCCTGCCGCCGGACAAGCTCGACGAACTGCTCGGCCTCAAGCCGCGCTACGATATCCCGCCCGGCGCACGGCGCGCCCTGCTGCGGGTCGGCGTCATCGGCAGCGGGGAAGGGGGCCTGCCCCCGTTCGCCCTCGCCAAACAGGATGCCGATCTCGTCCGCGCCACGCTCGCCGGCAACTCCGGCCAGCTGGTCTCGCGCTGGGGCCACATCCTGCTGCGCCGCGCGCTCGCCTCGAGACTCGATGCGCCCGAGGCGATGGACCCGGCCGATTTCGCCGCGCTCCGCGCCGCGCTGCTGCTGCGCATGGGGGAAGGGGACGCCGCCCGCACCCTGGTCCAGGACGTCGATCCCGAAGCCTATTCCCCCGCCCTCGTCGATGCCGCGCTCGACAGTTATGTCGCCACCGCCGATCTCACCGGCATGTGCCCGGTCCAGGCGCAATGGCCGGCCTTGCGCAAAGATGGCGAATGGCAGGTGCTGAAGGCCGTCTGCGCCACGTTCTCCGGCAATGGCGCCGCCGGCTTCGCCCAGCTCGATCACCTGACCTATCGCGGCGCCATGCCCCGCATCGACATGCTGCTGGCCCAGAAGTACGCCGGCGCCGCCGGCAAGGCCCGCCGCGCCGTCACCATCGAATGGAAGGGGGTCGATGACCTCACCCCCTGGCGCTACGCGCTGACCATCGGCACCGGCCTCACCCCGCCGGGCGAACTGCTCCAGCAGACCGGCGGCCGCTTCGATGCGGTCAGCGCGCTCGCCCCGATGCTCCCGCTCGGCGTGCGCGCCGACGCGTCGGACCGTGCCGGCGGCATCGGCGTGCTGTCTGCGGCGGCGATGGTCGATCTCTACAGCCAGGTCTATGCCGATGAAGCCGTCTCCGGCGACGCCGCCGCCCGTGCCGATCTGCTGCGCGATTGCTATGTGGCGGAAACCCCGCAGGCTCGCCTCGCCGCCATGCGCAAGCTGTGGGACGGCGCCGGCACGCCGATGGCACGCTGGTCGCGCGTGGTGCTCACCGCCTATGCCGCCGCCCGCATGCCGGTCGGCAGCGTCAGCGGGGACGACGCGGCGGACCTGATCGCCGCGATGCTGTCCGCCGGGCTCGATGCCAACGCGCTGCGCTGGCGCAACGCGGTCGATGCCGGCAGCCGCGGCTGGGCGCTGCTCGCGCTCGCCCAGGCCAACGGCGCGGCGGACAACGGCCCGCTGTCCAGCTTCCACGACAGCGACAAGTCGGACAGGCAGCGCAAGACCGCGTTCCTCCTCGCCGGCCTCGCCGGCCTCGGCCGCGTCACCCCCGCCGCCAGCTCCGACCTCGCGGAAAAGCTCGGCATTTCCCTCGACGGCCAGACCCGCTGGACCCGCGCGATCGACGGCGCGGCGGCGGTCGGCAACCCGGCGTTGGTCGCGCTGCTCGCCGGCCTCGGCATGCAGGGCTCCGGCTGGGACCGCATGACCCCGCGCCATCTCTACCACATCGTCGCCGCGCTCAACCGCGTCGGCCTCGGCGCCGAGGCGCGGATGATCGCCGCCGAAGCCGTGGCCCGGGGCTGATCTTGGCGGGGCTGACCCTGCCGCGCCAGACCCTCGCGCCGATCACGCCGGAGATCGCGGCTTTCCTCGCCATGCTCGCCGCCGAACGCGGCGCCGCCGCCAACACTATCGCCGCCTATCGCCGCGACCTCGCCGACGCCTCGGCCAGGCTCGGCAACCTGGCAATGGCCGACGGCCCGGCCCTGGCCTCGCTCGCGGGCCAATGGTCCGGCCTCGCCCCCTCCAGCCTCGCCCGCAAATGCTCGGCGCTGCGCCAGTTCTTCGGCTTCCTCGTCGATGAAGGCCACCGGCTGGACGACCCCACGCCGTCGCTCCCGAGCCCCCGCCTCATTCGCCCGCTCCCCCGCCTCGTCGGCCACGAGGACATTGCCGCCCTGTTCGCCACCGCCGAAGCCGAAGCCGCCGGCAACCGGCGCGAGGCGGTGCGCACCCTGGTCCTGCTCGAACTGCTTTACGGCTCCGGCCTGCGCGCCACCGAACTCGTTTCCCTGCCGCTCTCGGCGGTCCCGCGCGATGTCCCCATGCTCAACATCACCGGCAAGGGCGGCGTCCAGCGCATGGTCCCGGTCAGCACGCGCGCCCGCCAGGCCCTGACCCGCTGGCTGGACCTGCGCGGGGCAGGGCAGGGCAGGCAACCATCGAGCCGCTACCTGTTCCCCTCCACCGGCAAGCTCGGCCACCTGACCCGCGTTCGCTTGTTCCAGCTCCTGCGCGAACTCGCCATCCGGGCCGGCCTCGCCCCCGATCGCCTCTCGCCCCACGTCCTGCGCCATGCGTTTGCCACCCACCTGCTCGCCGGCGGCGCCGACCTGCGCGTGCTGCAGACCCTGCTCGGCCACGCAGACATCGCCACCACCGAGATCTACACCCACGTCGAGCCCTCGCGCCTCGTCGCCCTGGTCAACCAACGCCACCCGCTTGCCCAACTCGGCCATTCGGACTAACCGCACCCGGATGGTCACCTACCTAGAATTCGAAAAGCCGGTCGCCGCGCTCGAAGCGCGCATCGCCGAACTGCGCCAGACCGATGCGGACACGACCACCATCGACCTTGGCACCGAGATCAACCGGCTCGAAGCGAAAAGCCAGGCCCTGCTCGCCAGCACCTATCGCGCGCTGACCCCATGGCAGAAGACCCAGGTCGCCCGCCATCCGTCGCGCCCTCACTTTCACGACTACATCGCCAAGATCTTTACCGATTTCATTCCCCTGGGCGGTGATCGCCGTTTCGGTGAGGACCAGGCAATCATCGGCGGTTTCGCCCGGCTGGGGGACCGCAAGGTCATGGTCATCGGCCATGAAAAGGGCAACGACACCCAGTCCCGCATCCGCCACAACTTCGGCATGGGCAAGCCCGAGGGCTATCGCAAGGCGGTCCGCCTGATGGAACTCGCCGGCCGGTTCGGCCTGCCGGTTGTCACCCTGGTCGACACCTCCGGCGCCTTCCCCGGCGTCGAGGCGGAGGAGCGCGGCCAGGCCGAAGCCATCGCGCGGGCCACCGAAGCCTGCCTCGCGCTGCCGGTGCCGATGGTCGCCGCGATCGTCGGCGAAGGCGGCTCGGGCGGCGCCGTCGCGCTGGCCAGTGCCGAACGCGTGCTGATGTTCGAACACGCGGTCTATTCGGTAATCTCGCCCGAAGGCTGCGCCTCGATCCTGTGGCGCACCGCCGAAAAGGCCGCCGACGCCGCCGAGGCGATGAAAGTCACCGCCCAGGACCTGCTCGGCCTCGGCGTGATCGACCGCATCGTGCCCGAACCGCTGGGCGGCGCCCACCGCGATCCTGGTGCGGCCTGCGCGGCCCTGGGCAAAGCCCTGGCCGAGGAAGTCGCCGCCCTGTGCGGCCTTCCCGCTGCGACCCTCCAGGAACGCCGCGCCGAACGTTTTCTCCAGATCGGCTGAGAGCCGCCCGCCCCGCTCCCCCGGCAACCTCCCATCGGGGTATGCTCTGGGTGGTTGGGCTGGGGGAGCGGGGCGGGCGGTGGCCGCATAGCGCGCTCTTTCGCGCGTTGTACAAAGAACGCGTTGGGCAAAGAAAAAGGGCGGCAGGTTTCCCTGCCGCCCCAATTCTTACGCAATCGCTTCGCTATTAGGCGGCGGCGGTGGCGTTGGCCGAGCTCATCGAGGACGAGGTCGTGTTGAAGGTGGTCTTCAGCTGGTTGCCGAGGCCGTTCATCGCGGTGATCGCGGCAACCGCGATCAGGGCGGCGATCAGGCCGTATTCGATGGCGGTGGCGCCTTCGTCGTTGCGAACCAGCTTGCGGATGTTGGTGATGAACTTCATGATCAGTCTCCTGTTGGCAGTCTACCCCGCCCTGCTAAACCCGTCTCAGGACTGGTGAGACCGCTCTAGGCGCTGAGCCCTTAATAATTGGTTTTCGGGCTTCGGCGGGTTGTAAAATTATTTGCCGGTCGGAGCGGGAGGGTTCCAGCTAGCCTGCGTGTGCTGGATTTCCGGTGAATGTCGCCTTCCGCAAACCTGCGTAGAAACGCTTGCCGCAATCGGATGTAGCGGCAGGCTGCCCTGCGACGGGGTCATAATGCGCCTTGCTTGCGCCGGCCTCGGATGCGATCCCTCGCGCCGGTCCTGGCTCGCCACTGGCCGCATTCGATTGCCGTCGTACCAATGCGGGCGCGAGAGGGCGACGGAAGGTCGCGATGGTTTGCTCGATCTCCGTGAGACAGGTGCTAGGCGCCCTGTCAGCCACCCGCCGATTGGTTGACCGCCGTATCCATTTGGTTGGATATCGTCCCCCAGGTCGCCTTGGTCGCGGTGCCGAAGCCGCTGAAGCCGACGACCATGACCAGCACGATCAGCCCGCAGATCAGCGCATATTCGATCGCGGTCGTCCCGTCGCTTTTGCGGATCAGTCGTTTCAGGCTATCGGGAAGTTTCATCCTGCTGCCCTGTCCAGTGCGATCACACGACGCCGCGAAGCCCACCGCCAGATGCCGGAGGTCCGCATGGTCAACTCGGCTATCGCAGCATTGGGTGAATGAACGGTTATCACGGATACATCTTGTGAAAGTTTTTCCGACACTTCTGCCCGTCGCCGCCGTTGCCCTGATCCGGGCCGATGGCCAGGTCCTGCTGCAGCGGCGGCCCTTGGCCAAGGCCCATGGCGGCCTGTGGGAATTCCCCGGCGGCAAAGTCGAGCCGGGCGAGACGCCGGAAGAGGCCGCCGCCCGCGAACTGACCGAGGAACTGGCGATCACCGTCGCGCGCGGGTCGCTGGCGCCGCTCGCGTTCGCCGCCGACCATGCGCTGGTGATCCTGCTCTACACCTGCCGCGCCTGGCACGGCACGCCCCGCGCGCTCGATGCCGAAGCCATCGGCTGGTTCGCCCCGGCGGCCATTTCCAGCCTGGACATGCCCCCGCTCGACGTGCCTCTCGCCCGGGCGCTGGCGGATGACCTGAAAAACCCGATTCAGGCTCTTGCCAACCCGGCACCCTCCCCTTAAAGGCGCCTCTCCCGCACCCGTAGCTCAGCTGGATAGAGCATCAGACTACGAATCTGAGGGTCGGACGTTCGAATCGTTCCGGGTGCGCCATTCTTTCCAAGACCTTATGTAAAACGGGCGGTCCTGAGTGGCCGCCCTTTTTCATTCCAGCAATCCGGTGGCGGAATTCTGCCGCTTGCGCCCGCGCACAACAGTGCTGCTCTCCCGCTCGCTCGACAGTTCCACCAATCCGGCTCACGGCCCCGCTGAGCGTCGGGGCTGGCCGGGTGTGGCAATCGCAAGACGGAATTCGTCAAGGCTGGCTTGCCGCTCAACCTGCCCACCTGGCCATCGCCCTGCTGCCAATCGATCACCATTTTTCGTTCACAAGCACGTCGCCGGAATTTCTGCGAACCTTGTCGTGCATGCGCCGGTTGCTCGGACTGCCGGTGTCGCTTACCCCGTTCGAATGGACAATCCGGCAAAATTCCGACTTGCGAAGTACCGCTTTGACCGTGGGGCCTTCCTGGCCCGCGCCGCTGCAGTCATCGGCGCGGTGCTGCTGGGCCTCGTCGCGATCGTCTTCGCCCAGAGTGGCGACCTTGCCCAACATGTGTTCACCCGCGCGTTTGCCGCATATCCGGTGCTGGCGGCGGCAGGAACGCCTTTCGTCTTTGTCCTGGTGGTCGGTCTCACCCGGCGGTGGTTTCCGGAAGCGCGCGGCTCCGGGATTCCCCAGGTCATGGCGGCGGGCCACAACCCGGCAGCCAGTGCGGACGGCCCCCTGATCTCGTTGCGCACCGCGGTCGCCAAGTTCATCGGGACACTCGCGATGCTATGCGGAGGAGGCGCGGTGGGTCGAGAGGGGCCAACCGTGCAGATCAGTGCGGCGCTCATGGTCGCCGTGCATCGCTGGCTGCGGGTGCCGATCAATGCCGGCGTGATCATCGCTGGCGGTGCGGCAGGCGTTGCGGCCGCGTTCAACACGCCGCTGGCAGGCGTTGCCTTCGCAATCGAGGAACTGGCTGCGGCATTCGAGCAGAAGGTCGCGGTGCTTGTCATGGCAGCGGTGATGATCTCGGGCCTCGTCAGCCTCGGGATCGCTGGCGACTATGTCTATTTCGGTGCCATGGCCCGGCACCTGGCTATCCGGGACATTGCGGTGCTGGCGCCCGTGATCGGCGTTCTTGGCGGGCTCGCGGGAGGTGCGTTCTCACGCTGCCTCGTGGCAATGACCACGTCCGAGCGCCGCCCCCTCGTCCTGGCGCGCGCTCACCCCCTGATGGTCGCGTTCGCCTGCGGTGTTGTCGTTGCCGGAGTCGGACTCGCGAGCGGCGGGGCAAGCTGGGGCACGGGCTACGAGACGACCCGCGAATTGCTCAGCGGCGGCCAGGCTCCGATTGCGTTCGGTCCTGCAAAATTCATCGCCGCTTTGGCCACGGCGCTCAGCGGCGCGCCGGGCGGGATCTTTGCCCCCTCCCTGTCGGTGGGCGCCGGGCTTGGACAACTGGTAGCGCTTGTCGCCAAGGGAGAGCCATCGGGTGCGCTCGTGCTACTTGGCGTTGCAGCCTATTTCACCGGCGTCGTGCGTGCGCCCTTGACCGCCGTGATCATCGTCATGGAGATGACCGCCGACCGGGCGATGATCCTGCCTCTATTTATCGCGGCGCTGATTGCCGACTGGGTGAGCAGCAAGGTTTGCCACGCCAAGCTGTATCATGCCCTGGCCCAAGGCTTCCGTCCTGGACCTGCACAACCGGGCGGTTCATGACGCTTGGGCGTGGGGCGGGATGTACCTCTCCACCATTCTCGCGCGACATCATCGCCTGGAAACTGTGCACCGACATGCGCGCACCGGACGGTACCGTAGCGAGCCAGTGCCTCCTCCAGCGCTTCGACACCCCCTGACAATACGCCAAATGATCCGCTTGAGCCGCACCCGCCGAGCGGGCATATTCCCGCGAAATGCCATAGCCCGTCGGAGCGCCTGCCATGATCGAACTCACCGTCAACGGTGCGGTCCACCGCCTCGATGCCGAGCCCGAGACGCCGCTGCTATGGGCATTGCGCGACAACCTGGGGATGACCGGCACCAAATACGGCTGCGGCATCGCCCAGTGCGGGGCATGCTCGGTGATGGTCGATGGCACCGTCACCCGCTCCTGCGTGTTGCCGATCGGCAGCCTTGCCGGCACGCGCATCACCACGATCGAAGCGGTCGAAGCCGATCCGGTCGGCGCGAAAGTCACCGCGGCATGGGTCCGCCATCAGGTGCCGCAGTGCGGTTATTGCCAATCGGGGCAGGTGATGGCTGCCACCGCGCTGCTCAAGCAGAATGCCAGGCCGAGCGAGGCCGACGTCGAGGGCGCGATGAGCAACTTGTGCCGATGCTGCACCTACAACGCGATCAAGGCGGCGGTACGCGATGTCGCCGGCGAGGGAGCAACGGCATGAGCGACCTGGGCGCCGCTGCCGGAACCCTGCCGCTCGGCGATCCGGTCAACGTGTCGCGCCGGCGCTTCATTGCCGGCACGGCCGCCGGTGCGCTGGTGCTCGGCTTCGGCATGCCGCTGGGTCGCGCACGGGGGCAGGGGGCGACGATCGCCCCGGGCACCCGTGTCCCTGCGTTTCTCGAAATCCGCCCGGACAGTTCGATCCGCCTGCTCAGCCCGTTCACCGAGGGTGGGCAAGGCATCTGGACGGCGATGGCGCAGATCGTCGGCGAAGAGCTTGACGCCGATCCGGCCGCCTTCGTCGTCGAAAACGCCCCGCCGGGGCCGGATTACCTGGTGATGAATGGCAAGATCCGGTTCACCGGCGGCTCCAATTCGGTGCGCGGCAGCTATACGACGATGCGCCGGCTCGGGGCTTCGGCCCGTGCGGTGCTGATCGCGGCAGCGGCGCAACGCTGGGGCGTGCCGGCCGCGACGCTGACCACCGCGCCGGGCCGCGTGCTCCATGCCGCCAGCGGACGGGCGCTCACATACGGCGAACTCGCCCCGCATGCGCTCGATCTGCCGGTACCCGCCAGCGTCACGCTCAAGGACCGCAAGGATTTCCGCTGGATCGGCACGCGCCAGCCGCGCGTCGATGCCCATGCCAAGTCGACCGGCCAGATCCGCTATTCCATCGATATCGCCGTTGATGGCATGCTCCACGCCGCCATCCAGCACGCCCCCCGGCTCGGCCTGCAACCTGCACGCATCCGCAACGAGGCGGCGGTGAAAGCGATGGCCGGGGTCCATTCGGTGCATGTGCTCGATGGCGCGGTGGCGGTCGTCGCTCGACGCTTCTGGCATGCCCGCCGCGCGGTCGAGGCGGCCGAGGTCGAGTGGACCATGCCCGCCGCCCCCGGCTTCCGCCCGATGCCCGCCGATTTCTCGACCGATGCGTTCGCCGCGCATCTCGCCACCGCCACCGGGCGCGAGGAGGTGGGGGAGAGCGCCGGCGATGTCGCCACCGCCTTCGCCGGGGCACATGCCACGGTCAACGCGACGTACCACAGCCAGTATCTCAACCACGCCCAACTGGAACCACCCTCGGCGCTGGCCCGGTTCAATGCCGATGGCACGCTCGATCTGTGGTTTCCGTTGCAATCGCCCGAGGAGGCGCTCGACGATGCCGCCAAGGCCGCCGGCATCGCCCGCGAGCGCATCCAGCTGCATGCCCCGCCGCTGGGCGGCTTCTTCGGACGGCACTTCCAGTATCGGCATGCTGCGCCCTTCCCGCAGGCGATCGCGCTGGCCAAGGCGGTAAAGGCACCGGTCAAGGTGATCTGGACGCGCGAGGAGGAGTTCCTGCGCGATCCCTTGCGGCCGATGGCGGCGGTTCGCTGGCGTGGTGCGCTCGATGCCGACGGGCTGCCGGTGGCGATCGAGGCGATCAGTGCCACCGAAGGCCCGAGCGAGGGCATCGCGGACCAGCGCGGCTCCCGGATCGACCGTGCCGCGCTCGAAGGAATGACCGGCAAGGCCTATGCCATCGCCAACCGCCGCATCGCCCAGATTTTCGTCAAGAGCCCGGCAACGCTGGCCTACTGGCGCTCGGTCGGTCACTCGATGAACGACTTCTTCTACGAGGCGTTTCTGGACGAACTGGCCGACAAGGGCGGGCAAGACCCTTATGCGCTGCGCCGCCGCCTGCTCGCCGGCGACCCACGGTTGACCACGCTGCTCGATGCCGTGGTCGATCTCTGCGGCGGCTGGAAGCGCGGACCTTTCGCCGCGCCGGATGGCAGCATGCGCGCGCGTGGCATCGCCATGGCCTCGCCCTTCGGCAGCCAGGTCGCGGCCATCGCTGAAGTTTCGGTCGCGGATGGCGCAGTGCGCGTGCACGATGTCTGGCAGGCGATCGATCCCGGCACCATCGTCAACCCGGCGATCATCGAGGCGCAAGTGAATTCGGCGGTGGCGATGGGCCTGTCGCAGGCACTTGGCGAGGAGGCGACCTACAAGGATGGCCAGCGCATCGCGCGCAACTTCGATGGCTATACCATCCTCGCGCCGACGCAGATGCCGCGCGTCCACGTCCGCATCGTCGAGAGCGGCGCGGCAATGGGCGGGATCGGCGAGCCTGGTCTGCCGGCGGTCGCGCCCGCCGTGGCCAACGCGCTGGCGCGGCTGACCGGCAAGCGTGCCCGCAGCCTGCCGATCAAGCTGGCCTGACCGACCAAGCTGAGGAGAGGGCGTTCGGCATCGACGCCACCGGCGTCCCTGGGACCCGTGCGGTATTGCCTTTGCCGCACGATCGATGAACAGCCAGGGCTCCCGTCAGGCTGCCGCCTGACCCTGTCGTCAGCTTGCCAGGGCCAGCGGTGGCCGCCCGTCGCGATCGTGCCAGCCGCCGCGTGTGTCGTCGATGGTGAAGATGGCAAAGGCGTTGGCCAGCTGCTCGGCCTCGTTGGCCAGCGCCGCCGCCGCCGCCGTCGTTTCCTCGACCATGGCCGCGTTCTGCTGGGTCATCTGGCCCATCTCGCGGATCGTCCGGTTGACCGAGGTCATGCTGCCGGACTGCTCGGTCGAAGTCCTGGCCACTTCGCCGATCGAGCCGGAAATCGCCACCACCCGCTGGATGATCGCTTCCAGCGCGGTGCCGGTGTCGTTGACCATCTCCACGCCCGAGCGCACGTTGTCCTTGGCGCTCAGGATGCGGCTCTTGATGTCGTTGGCGGCCTCGGCGGCCCGCTGCGAGAGCGCGCGCACCTCGCTGGCGACCACGGCGAAGCCCTTGCCCGCCTCGCCGGCCCGCGCCGCCTCGACCCCGGCGTTCAGCGCCAAGAGGTTGGTCTGGAAGGCGATGCCGTCGATCACCGCGATGATCTCGAAGATCTCCTGGGTGGCCTGCTGGATCGCGTTCATCGCGTCGATCGCCTGACGCACCACGGTCCCGCCCTTCTCGGCCTGGTCGCGGGTGCCGGCCATTTCGCCATTGGCCCGTCCCGCCATCGCCGCGCCTTCGCTGACCGCGGTGGTGATGCCGTCCATGGTCGTGCTCGATTGCTGGATGCTGGCTGCCTGCACTTCGCTGCGCCGCGCCAGGTCCATCGCCGCGTGGCGAATCTCGGCGGAGCCCGCCTTGATCGCATCGACGCTGGTCCGCACCGTCTGCATTGCGGCGGAAAGCTTCTCCACCGCGTGATTGAAATCCTGGCCGAGCGAACGGTACTTCGGCGGCAGGCTGTCCAGCCGGGTGGTCAGGTCGGTGTTGGCCAACCCGGCCAGCGCGTTGCCGATCTCGGTCATCGCATGCTGGCGTTCGATGTCGGCGGCCACCTTCTCGATCGCCGCATCGCGGAACACGACCACGGCGCGGGCCATCGCCCCCAGTTCGTCGCCCCGGTCGGTGCCGGCCACGGCGACATCGTTGTTGCCGGCGGAAAGCTCGTTCATCTGTGCGGTCAACTGGCTGACCGGCCTTGCAATCGACCGTGAAAGGGCGATCGCCAGCGTCACCGCGATACCGATCAGTGCCAGCCCACCGACCACCAGCGCCACCGTCGCCATGGTGATCGCCGTCTCCTGCTTCTCGGAGTAGGCCTTGATCCCGGCCTGCTCGCGGTCGCGAATGTCGCGCAGCGGCAGCACGGCGGCGCTGACCAGCACTTTCTTGCCGCCCTGGCGCACCGCTGTCACCGCCGCGTCCCGCTGGCCGGTATGGACCATGTCGATCATCCGATCGCCCCAGTCGTGCCGCCAGGCCAGAGTCGCCGTGCGCGACTTGCGCACCAGTTCCTGCTGGGCCGGTTCGGACACCAGCCCTTCCAGCTCGCGCGAGGCCCGGTCGTATTCGTCCCGGCCCTCGTAATAGGATTTCAGGTAGCTGTCGTCATTGGTCACCAGGAACCCGCGGAACTGGCTGTTCTGCCGCAGCAGCGCGTTTTCCAGCAACTGCACCTTGGCCAGCACGGTCTGCCCGTGGTTGTTCCGGTCGGTCGCCTGCCGGACCATGTAGATGTTGATGAAGAACACCAGCATCATCATCGCCGCCGATGCGCAGATCATCAGGAACGACAGGCTGAGCTTGCGGGGGATGGACAGGTTGTTGAACACGGTTGTTTCTCCGGTACGTCGGCGGCCGTTATCGATTATGCATGTACTCGGTGCCACCGGCGGGCCGGCGGGCGGGTCTGCCCCACCGGCACCAGGCCGGCGGGGCAGGGCATTGCATCAGAAGAAGAACCGGACCGACGCGGTTGCCCGCCGGCCGGCGAGCGTGGTGGCCAGGGTCGTGCCGGTTGCCGGCACGGTGGGGTCGAACGTGCTCAGGACCACCAGCTTGTCGAACAGGTTGCTGATGTTCAGCCCCAGCTCGACCCGCTCGACCGGGCGAACCCGGGCGAACAGCCCGACCGTGACATAGGCTGGCAGGCGCAGCTTGTTGACGTCCTGCGAAAAGCTGCCGGTCGCCCCGACGATGCTGGCGCCCAGCGTGAGCAGCCCGGAATCGTATTCCGGCGTCAGCTGCCAGATCAGCGTCGGCTGATGACGGGCCGAATTGCCGATCAGCGTTGCACTGCCGCTCGCCTGGGTGATCTTGGCATGGGTCAGCGTCGCGCCGGCATTCAGGCTCAGCGGTCCCTGCCGCACGACACCCTCGAATTCCGCGCCATAGGCACGGTACGACTGGCGAACCAGCTGATAGTTGACGATCGTGCCGGTCGAGACCAGCTGGTTGTTGCTCTCGCTGGAGGTCGCATAGAACCCGGTCAGGTTGAGCATCAAGCCGGGCCGCCGGAACTTGAAGCCGGCTTCCGCCTGCTTGACCTTGTCCGTAGCGCCGTCCGGGTTGATCAGGTCGCCGGTGGTGAAATTGACCGTCGCCGGCGTCAGGATGCGGTCGGCCCCGGCGCGCGAGCCGACGCTGTAGCGGGCGAAGGTCGAGAAATCCTCGGCAATGCGCCAGTTGGCGCCGATCGACCACGACAGGTTGCGGGTGGTGTAATGCACCTGGTCGGCAAGCCCGGGGGCAAAATAGGCGAACGTCGTTTCCGCAAAGGTGGTCGGTTGGCCGCTGGGACCGAGGCCGACCGCCTTGGTGGCGCCATTGTCGGCAAGGAACGTGCCGCGCACCGTGTCGATGTTGTAGCGCACCGACCCGCCGAGCGAGACCGACCCGACCTTGTAGTTGACCGAGCCATACGGCGCCATGATCGTGTGGCCGACATCGGAGTCGATGAGGTTGCGCGGCTGGTTGAACGCGTTGAACATCAGCGTCCCGTTGTAGGTGATCGGCTGGCCGGGATAGCCGATGTCGACCAGGCCGCCATTGCCGTTGCCGGCGACGTCGCCGACCACCACGGTGACCGCCCGGTCATAGCTGAGCTGCTGGTGGGCGCTGTAAAGGCCAGCGGTCACGGTCAGTTCACCGTCGCCGACCGGCAGCACGCGGTTGGCGCGCAGGTCGTTGGCGATGAAGTCGATGTTGTGCATGTTGTTGTCGACGGTGGCATAAGCGGCCAGCATCGTGCTGGGGTCGACGGTCTGGCCGGCCTTGGGTCCGCTGAAATAAGTCGCCGTCGCACCCGGCAGGCCGAACGCGGGCAGGAAGATCGAGGCTGGCAGAGCTGTGACCGCCACCAGCGAGGCGCCGACATCGCTGTTGCGCGAATAGCGGAACCGGTCGCTGACGGTCCAGCCGCCGACGGTGAACTGCGCTTCCAGGCCGATCGCCAGCGACTTGACGTGGAAGCCGTCCTGCTGGCGATAGGTGTCGACGCTGCCATCGGTGTTCAGCGCCTGCATCGGGGGCAGGTTGCGCGAATAGAGCGAGTCGTTCTTGGCCGAGAAACCCGGCACGTCGCCGTAGGTCGGGGCGGCATCGGTGCCGCTGACCGCAATCGGCACGACTCCGCTGGTGCCGGGCGTCCGGTCGTCGAGCACCTTGAGCGACAGGCGGATGTAGCCGTCGGCGAACTGGCGGGTGACGTTGGCCTTGAACTGGCCACCGCGATAGGCGTTGTAGCCGACCCGGCGCGGGCCTTCGCCGACCCGGTAGAAGCCGCCGACATGGAAGCGCCAGTCGCTGTTGATATGGCCGCCGTAGTCGGCGTCGATCCGCTTGGTTCCGAGATAGAGCCCGGTGCTCGCCATGATCGATCCGCCCTCGACCTCGCCGGTCTTGGAAATGAAGTTGATCACGCCGCCCGGTGCATCGGTGGCGAAGGTCGAGGACGAGCCGCCGCGAATCGACTCGATGCTGCCCAGGTTGAGGTCGTTGCGCAGCAGGAAGTCGGCCTCGAGGGTGTTGAGATCCTGATACTCCAGCACCGGCAGGCCATCTTCCTGCAGCTGGAGATACTTCGCGCCATCGCCGACCAGCGGCAGGCCGCGAATCGAATAGCTGTTGCCGATCTCGCTCGTGTCGGTCTCGACGCGGATGCCGGGAACGGTGCGCAGAACTTCGGCGATGTTCGGGGTGCCCAGCCGGCGGATGTCCGGCTCTTTCATCACGCTGGTCGACGTCGCCGAGTTCAGCGGATCACGCGCCTTGGCGACGCCGGTGCTGATCGTCGCGTTGTCATCGTGCTCCTGGCTCGCTTCCCAGGCGGTCTTGGGCGCCTTGGCCGGCGCGCCATCGGCGGCAAAGGCGGGCGCGCAAGCGCTCAGCAGGCCCACAGCCACGGCAAGTCGCGAAGTCATCTGGAACATGTTCGAAAATCCCCTCGTTTTGGTCGGGGACTTCATATCCGGGGACAGCTTCCGATCCCGGAAAGCGACACATTCGGATATGTGCGTAAGAAAAAATGCGGGAAATGCGTGAAATTTCGCGAGGAATTCACGCCTTCCAGGTCACGCTCGCGCCATAGGGATGGCAGGTCGCCAGCGTCGTCGTCACGCCTTCGCCGCCCTGGCCGTTCCATTCGGTCAGCCGCAACTGGACCTCGCTGCGGTCGCGCGTCCATTCGAGCGAGATCCACGCCAGCGGCCGCTCGGCGGTCGCCCGCGCCCCGGCCTGGAGCACCGAGGCGATCATTCCGCGCCGCTGTTCCGGCGAAAAATACTGGGTGACCATCGAATTGGCGATCACCCGCCGTGTGCCGGCGTCCTGTGGCCGCGCCAGTTGCGCCGGCAGCCATTCCAGCGCTGAACCCTGCTCCACCCGCGGCGGATGCACGGCGGCCACAGCAAAGGCACCGGCCAGCCGCGCGGCGCGGTCGTCCCGGTCCGCCCAGACGAACGCCATCATCCGCTCGCGCGCCGCCGGGTCGGCAAGGTCGATAGGCCGCAGGTCCACCCCGCGCGCCTCCTGGATGAGCACCGGCGCCGCCGGCGGCGGCGGCCCCTGCCAGTCGGGCCGGATCACCAGTCGCGAACCTGCATCGCCCAGCGTCTGCCCGCCCAGCACATGGCCATAGCGCGCCAGGTTGAGATTGAGCCCGGCGCTGGCGCCGATCTCCAGCAGTTCGACCGGCCTGGGGTCGCGCGCGGCAAGCACCGCCAGCGCGGCGATGAACGCGCTCGACCGGCCGACCTCATTGGTCTGGGTCGGCCAGTCCAGCCATTCGACCAGCTCGTCCTCACCCAGGGCCAGGGCGGCGGCGATGGCGCTGTCGAAATTCCCGGCACGCTCGCGATAGAGCCGGCCGAGCACCGGCGGCGCATCGCGACGCGCCAGCGCGTTCAGCCCGGCATTGAGCCGCATCGCCACCGCATCGGCGGCAAAATCGCCCGGCCAGAAATCGATCCGTTCGGCCAGTCGCGGAGCGTGGTCCAGTTGCCGCCGCGCCGCCTCCAGCACCTGGCCGACGAACGGCGAGCCCAGTTCGCGGGCAATCGCCGCCTGCCGCATGAGGTCGTCGCGGTGCAGTGGGGTCGCGGTCGTGGCGCGCACGGCAGGATAACTGTGGCGCCGGGCGAGCATGAACGACCTTTCCTGATCCACGTGATCCGGTTGCCGGCTCCCGGCGCAGGCGCCCCGGTTCAGCCGCAATCCAATGCACGATTCCTAAGGTCGGGGTGGTAAACGGTCCGAGCCTGCGGGCTTACGCAAACCCCCGCGTTTCATTCGGATTTGGCGCGGGCTGCGGCCGGAACTCCCCGCGTCGCCCACGCGTTGGCGATGACGGAACCCGCGCACCAGGGAGCAGCCCCATGGCCCTCTACACTCATCAGCCGCTCGACCCCGCCCTTTATGCCGCCGGCACCGATCTCCCGGCCAGTCCCTCGGCGGTGTCGTGGTCGGCGATCTGGGCCGGGGCCATCGCGGCGATCGCCGTCACCCTGATCCTCAGCCCGCTCGGTGCCGGCTTCGGCCTCGGCAAGGCCTCGGTCTGGCCCGGCGTCGGACTCGATGCCGGCCAGTTCACCATGCGCGCCGGCATCTGGCTGATCGTCATGCAGTGGCTGTCCTCGCTGGTCGGCGGCTACATGGCCGGCCGCCTGCGCACCCGCTGGCAGATCCATACCGACGAGGTCCACTTCCGCGACACCGCCCATGGCCTGCTCGCCTGGGCGGTCGCGACCGTCATCGTCGCCTTGGTCGCGGTGATCGCCACGACCTTCGCCGTCCCCGCCGTGCTCCCGGCGGACCCGATGGCGGTGACCGAAACCGTCGCTCCGGCCGCCGCCGAAGCCGCACGCAAGGCCGCCGCCACGTCCTCGATCATCGGGGCGATTTCGCTGCTGGTCGGCGCTTTGATCGCCAGCGCCTCGGCAGTGCTGGGCGGCCACCTGCGCGACAAGCACCCCTGATCGCGGCAGGCCGGATTCAGGCCGGCCACGGCCAACAACGCGGTCAGTCGCTGCGCCGCCACCAGCCCGGGTTGCGGCGGTCCACTTCGCAAGCAGCGGCGATCAGCACGCTCGCAACGGGAGCCTGATCGCCGGCTGCTTCCGCAAGGTCAGAGGCTTTCGAGCATGTGCTCGGCGGTCGAAACCTTGAATTCGCCCGGCGCTTCGACGAACAGCTTCTCCACCGTACCATCGTTGACAACCATCGCGAAGCGCTGCCCCCGCGTGCCCAGGCCGACGCCGCTGCCGTCCATCGTCAGCCCCAGCGCCTTGGCGAATTCGCCATTGCCGTCGGCCAGCATGGTCACCGCCTCGCCACCGTCACGCGCTGCCCAGGCGCCCATGACGAACGGGTCGTTGACCGCAGTGCAGGCGATTTCGTCGATCCCCTTGGCCTTCAGTTCGGCCGCCTTCTCCAGGAAGCCCGGCAGGTGCTTGGCCGAACAGGTCGGGGTGAAGGCGCCCGGAACGGAGAACAGGGCAACGCGGCGGCCCTTGAAGAAGTCGGCGGATTGCACGGCTTCGCGGTCCGAGGCAGTGGCTTTCACCAGCTTCACGTCCGGCACGGTCTGGCCAACGGCGATGGTCATGCTGAATTCTCCCTTGCTAGCATCGCGCAAGAAGTGGGCACCATCTTCTGGCTTTTCGCGATGTGAATTGAAAACGTGGAGAGGATCGGGTGATTCACAAATCACCTGCTCCTCTCCAGGTGCGTGGCACATATAAGCTGCGGCGCCGGCCCCGCAAGCCCGTCCCCATGCGGGACACCGGTCGCGCCCGACCGCATTGATACGTGCAACCACCTATGGAATGCCGGATCGACCGGCAACCCGGCGCTAACCTTGTTCGGAGACTCGTCGCAAATTCCATCCGGTGATGCATTGTTAAGGCTGATTAACGAGGTCTCAAAGCAATCGAACAAGGTTCGCCGGCCCATTTTTCCCGCGGGCCCAACGGGGTTGGGGCCCCCGGGAGACTGAACCGATGCACATTTTCGCCAAATTCGCCGCTGCGCTCGCGGCAATGCCTCTGCTCGCCGCCGCGCCGGCGCGCGCCTCCGCGCTGGAGGATGCCACCCAGTTGCGCCGGCTGGATATCATGCTGATGGTCACCGGCCTGCGCTGCCGCACCGGTGATGATGACTTCCGTACCGATTTTCAGGCCTTCGAAGCCGCCCATCTGGCCGAACTCAACACGGCCGCGCGCGATCTGCGCGCCGGCTACGTCGCCACGCTCGGCGCACGCGGGGCGGATCGCGAGCTTGACCGCATCAGCGTGACGATAGCTAACGCCTACGGCAACGGCCATCCCTGGCTCGGCTGCCATGATCTCAAGCAGGTGACTCGCGACCTCGCCGTCGCGATCGGCAAAGAGCCGCTGCTGGCCGCAGCGGACGAGATCCTGCGTGGCGACGGGCCGCGCCTGGCCTATCGGGGGGAGTGAGCGGCCAGCGGAATGCGCGAAGCATATAAAGATATCTTTATATTTGCCTGCGGGCGCGGGAGCGGCTAAGGACCGGCTGGTTCCGCGCCCGTTTCGTGCGCCCATCTCGCCGGAGTATCCCCGTGACCGCACTCGCCGAAGCCCGCCAGGATTTTGTCGTCGCCGATCTCTCGCTGGCTGATTTCGGCCGCGCCGAAATCGCCATTGCCGAAACCGAAATGCCCGGCCTCATGGCGCTGCGCGAGGAATTCGGCCCGTCGCAGCCCCTGAAGGGCGCGCGCATCACCGGCTCGCTGCACATGACGATCCAGACGGCGGTGCTGATCGAGACGCTGGTCGCGCTCGGCGCCGAAGTCCGCTGGGCCACCTGCAACATCTTCTCGACCCAGGACCACGCCGCCGCCGCCATCGCCGCGCGCGGCATTCCCGTGTTTGCCATCAAGGGTGAAAGCCTGGCCGACTACTGGGACTATGTCGGCAGCATTTTCGACTGGGATGCCAATAATCCTTCTGGGGGCACCGGCCGCACCGCCAACATGATCCTCGACGATGGCGGCGACGCCACCATGTTCGCGCTGTGGGGCGCCCGCGTCGAAGCCGGCGAGAGCCTGTTCGAGCCGAGCAATGCCGAGGAGATCGAGTTCTGCCGCGCGCTCACCGCCTTCCTCAAGCGCAAGCCCGGATACCTCACCATGTCCGTCGCCCACATCAAGGGCGTCTCGGAAGAGACCACCACCGGCGTCCACCGCCTCTACCAGATCGCCAAGGACGGCAAGCTCCCGTTCCCGGCGATCAACGTTAACGACAGCGTCACCAAGTCGAAGTTCGACAACCTCTACGGCTGCAAGGAATCGCTGGTCGACGCCATCCGCCGGGCCACCGACGTCATGCTCGCCGGCAAGGTCGCCTGCGTCGCCGGCTTCGGCGATGTCGGCAAGGGCAGCGCCGCGTCCTTGCGTAACGGTGGCGCCCGCGTCATGGTCACCGAGATCGACCCGATCTGCGCGCTGCAGGCCGCCATGGAAGGCTATGAAGTCGTCACCATGGAAGAGGCCGTCCGCCGCGCCGACATCTTCGTCACCGCCACCGGCAACGCCGACGTCATCACCGCCGAGCACATGAAGGCGATGAAGCCGATGAGCATCGTCTGCAACATCGGCCACTTCGACAGCGAGATCCAGATCTCCGCGCTCAACAACTACAAGTGGACCGAGGTCAAGCCCGGCACAGATCTCGTCGAGTTCCCTGACGGCAAGCAGATCATCGTCCTGGCCAAGGGCCGCCTGGTCAACCTCGGCTGCGCCACCGGCCACCCGAGCTTTGTCATGTCGGCTAGCTTCACCAACCAGACGCTGGCCCAGATCGAACTCTTCACCCGGCCGGACCACTACCAGAACCAGGTCTATGTCCTGCCGAAGCACCTCGACGAAAAGGTCGCCGCCCTCCACCTCGAAAAGCTCGGCGTCCACCTGACCAAGCTGTCGAAGAAGCAGGCCGACTACATCGGCGTACCGGTCGAAGGCCCATTCAAGCCGGACCACTACCGCTACTGACCAGCGCTGCCGATCGGGGCGCTGTCGATCGGCGCCCCGCCTGCCGAACGCGGTTGTAATCCCGGCGCCAACCGCATAGCTCACCGCCCATGCTGCTTTCCCAGATCGCGCTGGTGCTGATCGGCCTCCTGCTGGCCGCCTGGACGCTGGCCGCGGGCGTGCTGGTGCTGCGGGCGCGCGCCGGCCAGCGCCGGGCCGAAGCGGCGCTGCGCAACGCCCGCCGCCTTGTCCACATGCTGGAGGAAGCCCCCGCGCTGCCCATGCTGGTCCGCGCCGATGGCCGGGTCGAGGCGCCCCCCCGGCTGTCGGCCTGGCTCGGGCTGGACCAGACCCCCCAATACCTCAGCGAACTCGCCGGGCCGGGCGGCACCGGCCTGCCCGAAGCCCAGGTCGCCAGCCTGCAGGAAGCGGTCCGCCGCACCCAGAAGACCGCCCAGCCCTTCACTCTGACCGCCGCCCCGCTCGGCTCGGCCCGCCGCCTCGCCCTGCGCGGCCATCTCGCCGATCCGCAGGTCTCGCCGGGCGGCGCCGCCCTGGTCTGGGTGTTCGACGCCAGCGAGAGCGAGGGCGAGCTTGCCCGCCTGCGGGTCGAGGCCGGCCGGGCGCGCGCCGATTTCGCCGCCCTTGTCGGCCTGATCGAAGCCGCGCCGATGGCGATGTGGTTCCGTGGCCCGGACGGCGCCCTGCGGCTGGTCAACTCGGCCTATGTCAAGGCCGTCGGCGGGGAAAGCGCCGCCGCGGTCGTCGCCAGCGGCACCGAGCTGGTCGAGCGGGTCGATGGCCTGACTCCGGCCCAGGTCGCCGCCCAGGCGGCCGAGCGCCAGCAGCCGGTGTCCCGCATGGTCGCCGCCACCATCGACGGCCAGCGCCGCGCGCTGCGGGTCAGCGACCTGCCGCTCGGCGCCGAAGGGGTCGCCGGCTACGCGATCGACGTTGAGGACATGGAGGAGATGGCGCGCGCGTTCCGCGCCTTCCGCGAAGCCCAGCGCGCCATGCTCGACCAGCTTTCCGCCGGCGTCGCCCAGTTCGACGCCAGGCGCCAGTTGGCCTTCGCCAACCAGCCGCTGCAGCGCATCCTCGGCCTCGCCCCGGCGGCCCTCGTCAACCGCCCCCCGTTCGAGCGCGTGCTCGATGCCGCCCGCGATGCCGGCCGCCTGCCTGAGGCCCGCGATTTCCCTCTATGGCGCCGCGAACGCCAGGCCTGGTTCACCGCCAGCGAAGCGATAGAGGAAGCCTGGCCGCTGTCGGACGGCACTCACCTGCGGGTCGTTGCTCAGCCGATGCCCGATGGCGGCCTGCTGCTGGTGCTGGAAGACCGCACCGAGCAGCTGCGCCTGTCCGCCGTGCGCGACACCCTGCTGCGCACCCGCACTGCCACGTTCGACAGCCTGTTCGAAGCCCTCGCGGTGTTCGCGCCCGATGGCCGCCTGCAACTGTGGAACCGCCGCTTCGCCATGGCTTGGGGGCTGGAGCCGGACCTGCTCGACAAGCATCCCCGCATCGATGCCATGCTCGAACGGCTGATCCGCAATCTCGCCCGCCCGGTTCAGGGCAAGCAGATCGGCGATTGCGTCCGCGCCGCCACCCTCGAACGCAAGCAGACCGGCGGCCGCGCCGTGCTCAAGGATGGCCGCGTGCTCGAATTCGCCGGCGTTCCCCTGCCGGACGGCAACGGCCTGCTGACCGTGCTGGACATCACCGATTCGCAAAAGGCCGAGGAAGCCCTGCGCGAACGCAACGCCGCCCTGATCGAGGCGGACACGGTCAAGACCCGCTTCCTGGCGACGATGAGCTACGAGTTGCGCAATCCGCTCAACGCCATCGGCGGTTTCGCCGAACTGCTCGATGCCGGCCTCGGCGGCGAACTCAACGAAGCCGGCAAGGGCTATGCGAAGGACATCCTCACCGCCGTCGCCCGCCTCGGCGCCCATATCGAGAACGTGCTCGACCTGTCGCAGAGCGAAGCCGGCCTCCTGCCGCTGGCGCACGAGGAGATCGACCTGTTCCCCTGGGCCACCCGCCTGGTCGAGGAACGTGGGCCGGCGCTGCGCGAAGGCGGCCTGACCCTCGACCTCAGGGGCGACAAGGGCGTCGGCCGGATCACCGGCGATCCGCGCCGCCTCGCCCGCGCCATCGGCCACCTGCTCGACAACGCGATCGCCGCCACGCCCGCCGGCGGCCGCATCCTCGTCGAGCTGTCGCGCCAGCGCAAGCGCGGCCAGGACCGGGCGCGGATCGTCATTTCCGACAACGGCCCCGGCATGGATGCCGCCAGCCTCGCCCGCGCGCTCGGTGGCCTGCCGCCCGAAGGCGCCGGCGCCGCCACCCGCCAGGGCCTCGGCCTGCCGCTCGCGCGCCAGCTGGTCGAAGCGCACGGCGGCACCTTCGAGCTGTTCTCCGAGCCGGGGCAGGGCACCGCCGCCATCGTGGAACTGCCCTGATGGCAGCCCACGAACGCCCGGGCCTGAGCGTGGACCTGCCCGATCTCGCCGCTGTCGCCCGGCTCGGCCAGGCCATCGCCGCCGCACTCCGGCCCGGCGATGTAATCGCCCTCACCGGCCCGCTCGGCGCCGGCAAGACCACGCTCGCCCGCGCCATCATCGCGGCCCTGGGGCATGAAGGCGAGGTGCCGTCCCCCAGCTTCGCCATCCTCGAGCCCTATGCCCCGCCGCAGGTGCGGCTGCCGGTGGTCCACGCCGATTTCTACCGCCTGCGCGCGCCCGAAGAGGCCGAGGAACTCGGGCTGGACGACTATCGCGACGGCGCCGCGCTGATCGCCGAATGGCCCGAACACGCCGGCGGCTTCGCGCATGAACCCGGCTGCCTGAGCCTCACCTTCGCCCCGTTCGACGAATCCGGGGAACAATCGCCAGCCTCTCCGCGCCGCGTACTTGTCGAGCCGGGCACGCTCTGGTTAAGCCGGCCGGCATGGGTGACGACGTGACCACACTGCCCGAAGGGCTGAACCCCTTTCTCGCCACCGCCGGCTGGGAAGGCGCCGCCATCGAGCCGCTGGCCGGCGATGCCTCGTTCCGCCGCTATTTCCGGCTGCGGCGCGGGGAACAGCGCGCCATGCTGATGGACGCGCCGCCGCCGCACGAAAACCCGGTGCCGTTCCTGCGCGCGGCACAGTGGCTGGATGACAACGGCATGCGCAGCCCCCGCATCCTTGCCGCCGACGAGCGGCGCGGCCTGGTCCTGCTGGAGGATTTCGGCGAGACCCGGATGCGCGACTATCTCGACGAGTGGCCGGCCGACGAATCCGCCGTCTATGCCGGCGCCATCGACGCCTTGGTGAAGCTGCACCGCATCCCGGCCGGCCCGTTCCTCGATTACAACCTCGCCACCTACCAGCGCGAGGCCAGGCTGATGCTCGACTGGTACTGCACCGCCAGGGAACTCTATGTCGATGCCCCCGGCTGGTCCACCGCCTGGCAGGAAGCGCTGACCCCGCTGCTCGGCCGCCAGAAGCCCGGCGTCACCGTGCTGCGCGATTACCACGCCGAAAACATCATGCTGCTGGATTCGCTGGACCGGCAGGGCCTGCTCGATTTCCAGGATGCGCTGGTCGGCCACCGCGCCTACGATCTCGTCTCCCTGCTGCAGGACGCGCGCCGCGATGTCTCGCCCGAGGTCGAGGCCGAGATGTTCGATCGCTACGTCGCTGCCACCGGGGTCGATCCGCAGGATTTCCTCGCCGACTATGCGCTGCTCGGCGCCCAGCGCAACGCCAAGATCGTCGGCATCTTCGTGCGGTTGTGGCGGCGCGACGGCAAGCCCCGCTATCTCGACCTCATCCCCCGCGTCTGGGCGCTGATGGAGCGCGATCTCGCCCATCCCGCGCTCGCCCCCGTCGCCCGCTGGTTCGATGCCAACATTCCCGGCGAATTGCGCGCCGCCAACGGCGGCAGCTTCGCATGAACGCGCTTGCCTCGGACACGGCGATGGTGCTCGCCGCCGGCCTCGGCAAGCGGATGCGGCCATTGACCGCGACCCGGCCCAAGCCAATGGTCCAGGTCGCCGGCAAGCCGCTGATCGATCACGCGCTCGATCGCCTCGCCGAAGCCGGCGTCGCCCGCGCCGTCGTCAACGTCCACTACCTCGCCGATGCGCTCGAAGCCCATCTCGCGCTGCGCAGCGCGCCGGCCGTCACCATATCGGACGAACGCGAACAGCTGCTCGAAACCGGCGGCGGCCTGGTTCGCGCCGCGCCCCTCCTCCCGGATCCGTTCTTCAGCCTCAACAGCGACAACATCTGGCTCGACGGCCCGCGCAACGTCTTCGCCGAGCTGTCGCTGGCCTGGCAGCCGGCGGCGATGGACGCGCTGCTCCTCCTCGTCCGCCACACCGGCGCCTTCAACCACGAAGGCGCCGGCGATTTCCACATGGACCCGCTCGGCCACATCCGCCGCCGCCGGCCGGGCGGCGTCGCCCCGTTCATCTACACCGGCATCCAGCTCGTCTCCCACCGCCTGCTGCGCGACGCGCCGCAAGGCCCGTTCTCCACCAACCTGCTGTGGGACCGCGCGATCGAGGAAGGCCGGCTCTATGGCCTCGTCCACACCGGCCAGTGGTTCGATGTCGGCACGCCACAAGCCATCGCCCCAACCCAGGAACGCCTGACCCGTGCGTGAAAGCGGGGGGCCGCAGGTTTACTCCATCGCCGCGCACCGGGGCTTCGCCGACGCCCTCGTCGCCGGACTGCTGCCGCGCTACGCCGAAACCGACCTCGGCCTCGCCCGCCTGACCCTGCTGCTCCCCAGCCAGCGCGCCATCCGCACCGTCACCGAAGCGTTCGTGCGAATCTCGGGCCGATTTTCTGGGGAAGGGGGGGGGCGAACCGGCCTCCTGCTTCCGCGCATGGTCGCCGTCGGCGATCTCGACCTCGACGAAACCCTCGGCCCGCTGCTCGATCCATTGGGCGCAGGAGAACACGTCCCCCCCGCCGCCGACCCGGTGCGCCGCTGGCTCCGCCTCGCCGAACACCTGCGCACCGTGCTCGGCAAGGACGCCCCTCACGGTGCCGCCCTGCTCCGCCAGGCCGAAGCGGTCGCCACGACGATCGACCGCCTGCTGGTCGAGGACATCGCCCCCATCGATCTCCTCGCCGAAGATGTCATCACCCTGGTCGGCGAACAGGCCGAACACTGGCGGGCCAACGTCCACACCTTCCTCACCGTGCAGCAACTCTGGCTCGCCGAACTCACGGCACGCGGCGAGGTCGATGGCCCCAGCCGCCGCAACCGCCTGTTCGAACGCGCCGCCAGGACCTGGGCCGAAACGCCGCCGCCCCACCCCGTCGTCGCCGCCGGCGTCACCTCCGCCGCCCCCGCGCTCGCCCGGCTGCTGCGTGTCGTCAGCGAAACGCCGCGTGGCGCCGTAATCCTGCCCGATCTCGATCTCGCGCTCGAAGCCGAAGTCTGGAACGAACTCGGCACCGCCGGCCAGCCCGCCGGCCCGGAAGACCCGCCGTTCGGCAAGGCCGATGCCGTCACGCACCCGCAATACCACCTGAAGCTCCTGCTCAACCGCATGGGCATTTCGCGCGACGAAGTCCGCCCCTGGCACCGCGCCGGCCTGACCGCCGCCCCGCCGGCCCGCTCGCGCGCCATCTCCAGCCTGTTCCTGCCGCCCTTCGCCTCCGTCACCTGGGCCGACCTGCCACCCGCCCGCCGCCGCCTCGCCGGCGTCCGCCTGATGGAATCGCCCCACCCCGGCGCCGAAGCCCAGGCCATCGCCGTGCTCATCCGCGAGGCGCTCGAAGTGCCGGAGCGCCGCGTCGCCGTGGTCACGCCGGACCGCGCGCTCGCGGGCCGCGTCGTCGCCCACTTGCGCCGCTGGAACATCGAGGCCGACGATTCCGCCGGCCGCCCCCTGCCGCAGGCCGCCGCCGGCCGTGTCCTCCTGCTCGCCGCCGAAGTGCTCGCCGAACGTGCCGCCCCGGTGCCGCTGATCGCGCTGCTCGGCCATCCGCTGGTCGGGGCAGGGGAGGGCCGCCCGGCCTGGCTGGACCATGTCCGCGCCCTCGACCTGGCGCTGCGCGGACCCCGCCCCGCGCCCGGCCTCGCCCCCATTGCCGAACGCGTCGCCGGCAACCCGGCGCTCGCGGCATGGTGGCGCCAGACCGCCGAAATCCTCGCCCCGCTCGAACGCGGGCAAGAGGAAACCCCGCTCGCCACCCTGCTGGACAGTCTCGCCGCCGTCGCCGAAGCCCTGTGCGGCGAGCCCTTGTGGTCCAATCCGGACGGTCGCTGCCTCGCCCGCTTCCTCGAAGCCTTGCGCGAACCCGCGCGCGAGGTCGGCACCCGCCTCCTGCCGCGCGATCTCCCCGCCCTCCTGCGCGAACGCATGGACCTGGTTCCGGTCCGTCCCCCCTGGGGCGGCCATCCCCGCGTCGCCATCTACGGCCTGATCGAGGCCCGCATGTCCCGCGCCGATCTCGTCATCTGCGCCGGCCTCACCGAGGGCACCTGGCCCGGCTCGCCGTCGCCGGACCCGCTGCTCCCCCCCGCCGTCCTGCGCCGCCTCGGCGTGCCGGGCGCCGATTTCCGCGTCGGCCTCTCGGCCCACGATCTCGCCGCCGCGCTCGGTGCGCCCGAAGTCGTTCTCAGCTGGTCCCGCCGGGATGACGCCGGCCCGGTCATCCCTTCCCGCTTCGTCCTGCGGGTCCAGGCCATGCTGGGCGAAAAACTGGCCGAGGAGCACGCGGAAACCAACGCCCCAGGCCTCGCCGCCGCCATCGACGTGATCCCGGCCATCCCGCCCCACCCCCGCCCGCAGCCGATGCCCACGCCCGAGCAGCGCCAGGTCGCCATCTCCGCCACCAATCTCGACCGCCTCCGCTCCGACCCCTACCAGTTCTACGCCAACGCCATCCTGCGCCTGTCCCGGCTCGACCCGCTCGACGCCGAACCCAGCGCGCCTTTGAAAGGCACCGCCGCCCACGCCGTGCTCGACCGCTGGCACCGCGCCAACGGTGACCTCCCCGCCCTGCGCGCAATCGCCGGGGAAGAACTCGACAGGCTCTCCGCCCACCCGCTGATGCGCGCGCTGTGGCGCCCCCGCCTCATGGCCGCGCTCGAATGGATCGGCGGCCAGATCGAGACGCAGGAAATCGAGGGCCGCATCGTCGCCGGAACCGAACTCGAAGGCCACATGCTGTTCGACGGCGTCCGCGTCCACGGCCGTGCCGACCGTCTCGATCGCCTGCCGGACGGCACCCTCGCCGTCATCGACTACAAGACCGGCGGGCCGCCCACCGGCAGCATGGTCCAGAACGGTTTCGCCCTGCAACTCGGCACTCTCGGCCTGATCGCGCAAAACGGCCAGTTCGAGGACCGCAAGCGCAACCTGACCGTGACCGGCACCCCGACCCGCTTCGAATACTGGTCGCTGGCCAAGCAACCCCGCAGCGAAAACCAGTTCGGCTACGTGTTCGAGCCGGTGCTCGAAGGCCGCCGCAAGTCCGGCATCCCGCGCGAGGAATTCCTTTCGGAAACCGCCCGCTTCCTCACTGACGCGATCGACCGCTGGATCAAGGGCAGCGAACCCTTCACCGCCCGCCTCAACCCCGATCTCGGCACTTACGCGGATTACGACCAGCTGATGCGCCTGGAGGAATGGTTCTGGTCGCTCGAAAGACCCGAACAGTGAGCGAATCCCCGGCCCGCCCGCACCCCCTTGCCGGCAACCAGCGCCCCGCCGCCGCGCCGGAGGATTCGGTCTGGCTCTCCGCCTCGGCCGGCACCGGCAAGACCCAGGTCCTCTCCGCCCGCGTCCTGCGCCTGCTGCTCACCGAGCACGTCACGCCGGACTCGATCCTCTGCCTGACCTTCACCAAGGCCGGCGCCACCGAAATGGCCGCCCGCATCAACGAAAAGCTGGCCGGCTGGGTCCGCCTCGAAGACACCGCGCTCTATCACGAACTCGAAGCGATCGGCGCCGAGTCCGGTCCCGAAGCCCGCGCCCGCGCCCGCCGCCTGTTCACCCAGGTGCTCGATTGTCCGGGCGGCGGTTTGCGGATCGACACGATCCACGCTTTCGCCCAGTGGCTGCTCGCCGCCTTCCCGGAGGAAGCCGGCCTGATCCCCGGCAGCCGCCCGATGGAAGACCGCGTACGCGTCCTCCTCGCCCGCCAGGTGCTGGCCGACCTGCTGGTCGATGCCGAAGCGACCGGTCATGCCGAACTGCTCGAAGCCCTCGCCCACCTCTCGCTGCGCATGGGGCCGGACGACGTCGAGGCCTGGCTGCTGCGCTGCGCCTCAGCCCGCGAAGCCTGGTTTGGCCCCGGCTCGTGGGTTCCTCCCCTGCAATCCCGCGTCCACACCCTGCTCGACCTGCCTGCCGACGCCGACGACGCCTGGCTCGCCAGCCACTGCGCCGACGACATGTTCGACCTCGACGCCCTCCGCTGTTGCCACGCCGCCTATGCCCAGTGGACCGCCGCCTCGGGCCAGAAGGGTCATGCAGCCATCCGCGAATGGCTCGCCGCTGCCCCCGAAGTCCGTCTCGCCACGCTCGAAGACTTGCGCAAAGTGCTCTTCACGCAGGAAGACGGCGTAAAGTGGTCGAAGAACCTCCTCAAGTTCGAGGAATCGATCATCGAAGCCGGCGAAGCCGCGCTCCTCTCGTTCAACGCCGTCCGCGACGCCCGCGCGCGCCTCGCGCTCGCCCGCTGGCTCGCCCCCGCGCTCACCCTCGGCCGCCAGTTCGCGCTCGCCTGGGAAGAGGCCAAAGCCCGCGAAGGCCTGATCGATTTCGACGACCAGATCCGCCGCGCCGCCCAATTGCTCACCCGCTCTGGCATGGCCGACTGGATCCGCTACAAGCTCGACCGCCGTTTCGACCACATCCTCGTCGACGAGGCGCAGGACACCAACGCCGCCCAATGGTCGATCATCCGCGCGCTGACCGAGGAATTCTGGGCCGGGGAGGGGACCCACTCCGCCGGCACGCGAACCCTGTTCGTCGTCGGCGACTACAAGCAGGCGATCTTCGGCTTCCAGGGCACCAGCCCCCAGAACTTCGAAAAGGCCCGCCGCCACTTCGCCGAAGTGCTCGAACAGGCCGCCACTGCCGCCGCCTCGCGCGGAGGACCGCACCTGCGCCATCTCGTCCAGCTCGGTCTCGATCGCTCGTTTCGCACGGGCAAGCCTGTGCTCGATTTCGTCGATCGCGCCATCCGGCACATCGGTCCGGCCCGCTTCGGCATGGAGGAAATCCCGCCCCACGAAGGCCATCCCCGCCCCGGCCAGGTCGTCCTCTGGCGCCCGGTCGGCGTCGCCGCCGAGGAGGAACAACCGGACGACGATCCGACACCCGGCGAAGAATCCTGGCTCTCCAAACCCGAACGCGAACTCGCCGAACGCATCGCCCGCCAGGTCCGCCACTGGCTCGATGCCGGCTATCCGCTGGTCAAGGGCGAGCCGCGCCACGCCACCGCGGGCGACATCATGGTCCTGGTCCGCAAGCGCGGCGATCTCGCCGGGCTGATCGTCGCCCGCCTCCACGCGCTCAATGTCCCCGTCGCCGGCGTCGATCGCCTCCGCCTCGGCGCCCCGCTCGCCGTCCGTGATCTCCTCGCCACCCTGCGCTTCGCCGCCCAGCCGCTCGACAACCTCAACCTCGCCGCCCTGCTCGTCTCGCCTCTGGTCGGCTGGACCCAGGAACAGCTGCTTGAACACGGCTGGCGCGAAAAACACGTCCCCCTCTGGCAGCACCTCCGCGCAAGCCACGATCCCCACGTCGCCGCCACCCTCAGCCAGTTGGGTGATCTCCTCGCCCGCGCCGACTACGAGCCCGTGCAGGCCCTGCTCCACTGGCTGCTGGTCGGCCCCTGGCAGGCCCGCGCCCGCCTCGCCGCCCGCCTCGGCGCCGAGGTCAACGACAGCATCGACGAACTGCTCAACGCAGCGCAAGCCTATGCCGCGACGATGACCCCCAGCCTCGTCGGTTTCCTCACCTGGTTCGACGCCAGCGCCGGCGAACTCAAGCGCGAAGCCGAAGGCGCCGGCCAGCTCGTCCGCGTCATGACCGTCCACGGCTCGAAAGGCCTGCAAGCCCCGATCGTCATCCTCGCCGATGCCACCGGCAACCCCGACCGCGCCCGCCCCTCCGGCCTCGATCTCCCCGATCCATGCTCCGACACCCGCACGATCCCGCTCCCCGCGCTGCGCGCCGAAGAACGCACCGGGCCGATCGCCCGCGCCGAGGAGACCAACCGCCAGGCCGACGCCGAGGAACACTGGCGCCTGCTCTACGTCGCCATGACCCGGGCCGAGGAAGCCCTGTTCGTCACCGGCGCGCTCAAGGTCAACGAGAAAGAACCCGCCCCCACCAGCTGGTATGCCGAACTCGCCCAGGTCGAAGGCGGCTCGGACTGGCTGGCCGATCCGATCTGGGGCGCGCGGCGCGAACATGGCGAGCCCGCCCCCGCCGTCCCCGCCGCCCCGCCCGCGCGCGAACTCGCCATGGCCGGCGGCCGCCCCGGCTGGCTGAACCGGCCGGTCATGGCCGAACCCCGCCCGCCCCGCCCGCTCGCTCCCTCGTCGGCCGCCGAGGACACCACCGCCGATCCGCCCCTGGCGGGCCTCGCGCCTGCCGCCCTCGCGCAAGCTGCCCGACGCGGCACCCTGATCCACAAGCTGCTGGAGCGTCTCCCCGCCCTCGCGCCCGACCAGCGCGAGATCGCCGCCCGCGCCTGGCTCGCCGCCCAGGCTGCCGACCTGGGCGAACTTGCCCGCGCGGACATCGCCACATCCGCCATCCGCGTCATCGCCGACCCCAGCTGGGCCGACCTGTTCGGGCCGGGCGCCTTGGCCGAAATCCCCATTGCCGCCACCGTCGGCGAACGCGTCATCGCCGGCACCATCGATCGCCTGCTGGTCACCGCCGAGGCGATCCGGGTGGTCGACTTCAAATCCGCCCGCCGCCCCCCCGCCACCGCCGAGCAGGTCCCCACGGCGATCCTGCGCCAGATGGCGGCTTACGAACTGGCGCTGGAAGCTGCCTACCCGGGCCGCACGGTGGCCTCGGCCCTGCTCTACACCCAGACGCCGATCCTGCTGCCGCTGCCGCTGGCGCTCATCGCCCCGCACAAGCAGGCTTTGTCCGCCACACAGGAATCCTTGTCGCTGTAGCGGTTGCCAAACCCGACCCCGCTCTCGATATTCGCTGCCACCTCACAGGAGACCCCGAATGGCCACCAAGTCCGTCACCGACGCCAGCTTCGCCGCCGACGTCATCAACTCTGACAAGCCGGTCCTCGTCGATTTCTGGGCGGACTGGTGCGGCCCCTGCAAGATGATCGCTCCCGCGCTCGAGGAAATCAGCGAGGAACTGGCCGACAAGGTGACCATCGCTAAAGTCGACATCATGGAAAACACCGAGACCGCCAGCCAGTTCGGCGTCCAGTCGATCCCGCTGATGGTCCTGTTCAAGGATGGCAAGCCGGTCGCGCAGAAGCTCGGCGCCGCGCCGAAGAGCCAGCTCAAGGCCTGGCTCGAAGGGGCGCTCTGACGTCACCGGGAAGGGCAGGGGGGCTTTCCACCCCCCTGCATCCATTCAGTAACCCATCAGCCCCAGCACTTCGCGCCGGCTGCGCGGGTCTTCCAGGAAGCTGCCGATCAGCCGCGAGGTGATCATGCCGACCCCGGAGGTCCGCACCCCGCGCCCGGTCATGCAGCCATGCTGCGCCTCGATCACCACCGCCACGCCATGCGGCTTGAGGTTGTCCCAGATGCACTGGGCGACCTCGGCGGTCAGCCGCTCCTGGATCTGCAGCCGCCGCGCATAGGCGTGCAGCACGCGCGCCAGCTTGGAAATGCCGACCACCGAATTGCGCGGCAGATAGGCGATCGCCGCCTTGCCGGTGATCGGCGCCATGTGGTGCTCGCAGTGCGACTGGAACGGAATGTCCTTGAGCAGGACGATCTCGTCATAGCCGCCAACTTCCTCGAACTGGCGGCTGAGGTGATGAGCCGGGTCTTCATCATAGCCCTGGCAATATTCCCGCCAGGCCCGCGCCACCCGCTTGGGCGTGTCGAGCAGGCCCTCGCGCGCCGGGTCGTCGCCTGACCAGCGGATCAGCGTGCGGATCGCTTCCTGGACATGGTCGGGCACCGGCAGCTTGCCATCCTCGCCGACGGTTTCGGCGAGCGGATCGTGATCGTCATGGTCGTGCATCGGCAAGTCGTCTCCTCATTCCGGGCGCCGCAGCAACCCGCCTCTCCGGAAAAGACCGCGTCTCCGCGCCATCGGCTCGAAGATCTCTTCCGGTCGTTCCGCGTCCAGCAGCGCCGTATCGGCGATTGCCTTCTCTGCATCGGTCAACGGACGCAAGGCAAAAGGTTCCAGATGCTTGCCCGATTGCGGCTGCCGGGCGATCCATTCGGCCATCCCCGCGCCGCCGGCCAGCGCCTCGGCGGCCTCGGCTTCCGGCCGCGCGCAGTGCTCGGCCAGCAGCCGATAGCGCAAGGCGCTGATCGCCGGGACGATGTGCCCGTTGCCCGCCCGAGTCGCGTCGAGGAACACGTCGCACTCCGAATCGAGCCCCATCGAACGGTTGTTCATGTTGGCCGAGCCGATCCGCAGGATCTCGTCATCGACGATCATCAGCTTGGCATGGACGTAGATCGGCGTGCCGGCGGCGGCACGCGGCACATAGACGTGCAGCCGTCCCGCCGGATCGTCCGGCGCGAGGGCATGGAGCAGCCGCACCCGCGCGGTGTCCATCGCCTGCTGCTGCAGCCAGCCGTCGGCGGTCAGCGGGGTGACCAGGATGATCTCGGGCGGGTCGGGCGCGATCAGCCGCGCCGCCAGTGCCTCGGCCACCCGCCGCGAGGCAAAATACTGCGTTTCTGCATAGATGAACCGCCTGGCCCGGCCGATGTGCTCGATGAACAGCGCCTCGATCTCGCGCACCTCCGGGCAGTGCCGCCAGCCGGCGCGGGTTCGGGCAATGCCGATCTCGACATCGGTGAAGTCGGCCTCCAGGTCCGGCGGCCAAGGGCTTTCCCCCGCGCGCGAACAGGGCGCCAGCTCGGCCCCGCCCGACTGCCGCCAGCGCAACCGCCCCAGCTCGCCCAGCGCCGCCGCCGCATCGCCCTCGACCAGCATGGCGACATCGTGCCACGGCGGAAACAGCTTGCCCCCGGGCCGCTTGCGGCGCGGATCGTTCTCGACATGCAGCGGCGTGTCCCAGCGGTCCGAGGTCATGTCGATGCCACCGCAGGCGGCAAACGAATCGTCGATCACCACCAGCTTCTGGTGATGGCTGCAGCCCAGCGGATGCGCCCCGTCGAAGCGGAAATCGACATGGTCGGACAGCCACCAGCGCACCAGGTCCAGGATCATCGAACCGCGCAGCACGAACTTGAGCGCGCCGATGTTCCACTTCAGCACCTTGACCCTGAGCGTGCGCCGCCGCCGCCCCAGCCAGACGATGAACGCCCCCAGCCGCGCCGGAAAACGGCTGCGGCGCGGCAGGTTCCACCACCGTCGCCCGCCGCCGAGGTGGATGCGGGTGTCGAAATCCCAGCCGATCAGCATGATCCGCTGCCGCGCCCGCAACATGGCCACCTGCATCACGTCGAAATAGTCGGCGGCATCGATCACCACCCGCGCCCGGCTGGCGCGCGCATAGCGCCAGACTCCGGGCGAAACCCCGTGGTCGGGATCGGTTTCCGGCGCGCGCGGCGGTGGGCTGGCCGATCTCGGCGGCGCTTCGGTCGGGGGCGTGGGGGGCACCATGTCCTTTCTCCGGTAGCCCTCCACCGATCGCCGCACAATCCGCGTTCGCTCCGCCCGCCGGACGATTGACGCCGCGCCGCGATCGCCACGTCGCAACTGATGGCTATGCGCTGAGCGAGACCGCTTCCCAAGCTGGCCGAATCGACATAGCCTTCCCCCAAGCCATCGCGAAAACAACCAAGACCAGCGACGACGCCAGATCGATCGCGCGAAGGAGAGAATGCCATGCTCGACATCAAGATCACCGGCGGCCGCATCGCCGACGGCAGCGGCCAGCCCGCCTATCTCGGCGACGTCGGCATCCGCGACGGCCGCATCGTCGCCCTCGGCCAGGTCGAGGAGGACGCGCGCGAGACCATCGACGCCACCGGCCGCATCGTCGCCCCCGGCTTCATCGACGTCCACACCCACTACGACGCCCAGGCCTTCTGGGACCCGACCTTCAGCCCCTCCTGCTACCACGGCGTCACCACCGTGTTCGGCGGCTTCTGCGGTTTTTCCATCGCCCCGCTGACCCCGGACGCTGGTGCCTACCTGCTGCCGATGCTCGCCCGCGTCGAAGGCATGCCGCAGGAAACGCTCAAGGCCGGCGTGTCGTGGAACTGGTCGAGCTTCGGCGATTTCCTCGGCCTGCTCGAAGGCAAGGTCGGGCTCAACTGCGGCTTCTTCGTCGGCCACAGCGCCGTGCGCCGCGTGGTCATGGGCGAACGCGCGGTCGGCAGCCTGGCGAGCGAGGCCGAAATCGCCGAGATGAGCCAGCTGGTCCACGCCTCGCTGGACGAAGGCGCCATGGGCTTCTCCAGCACCGTCTCGCCCACCCACAACGACGCCGACGGCAATCCGGTGCCGAGCCGCCATGCCAGCCGCGAGGAGCTCATCGCTCTCGCCCGCACCGTGCGCGACCACCCGGGAACGTCGCTCGAACTCCTGCCGAACCTCGATTTCGGCGACGACACGCTCGAGCTGCTCAAGGATTTTTCGCTCGCCGGACAGCGCCCGGTCAACTGGAATGTGCTGAACGTGTTCGGTACCACCGAGGCCGATCGCGAGCGGCTCGACCGCATGCTCTCCGCCAGCACTTATGCCCGCCAGCACGGCGCCGAGGTCGTCGCGCTGATGCCGCCGAGCACGCCTGCCCTGCGGATCAACTTCATGAGCGGCTTCGTGCTCGATTCGCTGCCGGGCTGGGGGCCGCTGTTCCAGATTTCGCCGGAAGAGCGGCTGGAGCGGCTGCGGGATCCGTTCGTCCGCTCGCTGCTGCGCCAGTCCGCCGCCTGCCGGGTGCAGCACATGGCCACCACGGCCGATTTCGGCAACTTCCGCGTCGTCGAAGTCCAGGCCCCGAGCACAAAGCGCCACGAAGGCCGGCTCGTGTCCGAAATTGCCGGCGAACGCGGCATCGACGTCTTCGACGCTATGCTCGACCTCGTCATCGCCGATGGCCTGCGGACCTCGTTCCAGCCGGAACAGCGCGGCGAGGATCCGGATACTTATGCCCTGCGCAAGCAGGTCGTGGAGGATGACCGCATCCTGATCGGCGCCTCGGACGCCGGCGCCCACATGGACATGATCGACAGCTTCGCCTTCTCGACCAAGCTGCTCCAGCGTTCGCGCGAATATGGCCTGGCCAGCGTCGAACGCGCCGTCCAGCTGATGACCAAGGTCCCGGCCGAATACTTCGGCCTCCTCGAGCGCGGCGAACTCAAGCTCGGCAACCACGCCGATGTCGTCGTTTTCGATCCCGAAACCGTCGCCACCGGCGAGGTCTACACCCGCTACGACCTCCCCGGCACCCGCGAGCACGGCCGCCTTTACGCCGACGCCATCGGCATCGAGGCGGTGGTGGTCAACGGCAGCTTGATGGTGCGCGACAACCAGACCACCGGCGCGCTGCCCGGCAAGGTCCTGCGCTCCGGCAGGGATACCGAAACCGTGGCCATCCCCCGCTTCGCCGCAGCAGCCTGAACCCGACAGGCCTGAAATCGGGAGGGGCAGGGGGAATGTTCCCCCTGCCCCCTCGGCCCCCCTTGCCCCCTTCGAACAAATCTGGAACAGACTCACCCCATGAGTCTCACCCACATTACCGTTCGCGGCGCCCGCGAGCACAACCTCAAGGGCTTCGACGTCGAGCTCCCGCGTGACAGGCTGATCGTCATCACCGGCCTGTCCGGCTCCGGCAAGTCCAGCCTGGCGTTCGACACGATCTACGCCGAAGGCCAGCGCCGCTACGTCGAAAGCCTCTCGGCCTACGCCCGCCAGTTCCTCGAAATGATGCAGAAGCCGGATGTCGAGCACATCGACGGCCTCAGCCCCGCCATCTCCATCGAGCAGAAGACCACCAGCCGCAATCCCCGCTCGACGGTCGCCACCGTCACCGAGATCTACGACTACATGCGGCTGCTATGGGCGCGGGTCGGCGTGCCCTACAGCCCGGCCACCGGCCTGCCGATTACCGCGCAGACCGTCAGCCAGATGGTCGATCGCGTCATGGCGCTGCCCGAAGGCACCCGCGCCTACCTGCTCGCCCCCGTCGTCCGCGGCCGCAAGGGCGAGTATCGCAAGGAACTCGCCGAATGGCAGAAGGCGGGCTACACCCGCGTCCGCATCGACGGCGAACTCTACGCCATCGAAGACGCCCCCGCGCTCGACAAGAAGCTCAAGCACGACATCGAAGTCGTCGTCGATCGCATCGCCGTGAGAGACGGCATCCAGACCCGCCTGGCCGACAGCTTCGAACAGGCCCTCAAGCTCGCCGAAGGCCTCGCCTACATCGACCTCGCCGACACCACCGTCGCCGAACTCGGCGACAAATCCCCCCTTCCGCTTGCGGGAGGGGCAGGGGGAGGGCCTGTTTCCGAGACACCCGAGCCGAAAGCCCCTAAGCGCAACGCCAAGGGCGGCCAGCTCAAGGGCACCGGCCTCCCGCCGAACCGCATCGTCTTCTCGGAAAAGTTCGCCTGCCCCGTCTCCGGCTTCACCCTCGAAGCCATCGAACCCCGCCTGTTCAGCTTCAACGCCCCCCAGGGCGCCTGCCCCGCCTGCGACGGCCTCGGCGAAAAACTCCTGTTCGACCCGCAACTGGTCGTCCCCAACGAAACCCTCAGCCTCAAGCAGGGCGCCATCGTCCCCTGGGCCAAGTCCAACCCGCCCAGCCCCTACTACATGCAGGTGCTCTCCAGCCTGGCGAAACACTACGGCTTCAGCCTCGAAACCCCGTGGGACCAGCTCCCCCCCGAGGCCGCTATCGTCATCCTCTACGGCAGCGGCGGCAAAAAGGTGCCGCTGACCTTCGCCGAAGGCCGCAAATCATACACGGTGGACAAGGCCTTCGAAGGCGTCATCGGCAACCTCAACCGCCGCATCCTGCAGACCGACAGCGCCTGGATGCGCGAGGAACTCGGCAAATATCAAACGGCGCAACCCTGCGAGACCTGCCACGGCGCCCGCCTCAAGCCCGAGGCGCTCTCGGTCAAGATCGCGACGGAGGACATCTCGATGTCCACCCGCCGCTCCGTCGCGGATGCGCTCGCCTTCTTCTCCAGCCTGCCGGAAAAGCTGACCGATCAGCAGAACCAGATCGCCCGCGCCATCCTCAAGGAAATCGTCGAGCGGCTTGGCTTCCTCAACAACGTCGGCCTCGATTATCTCAACCTCGATCGCACCTCCGGCACCCTGTCCGGCGGCGAAAGCCAGCGCATCCGGCTGGCCAGCCAGATCGGCTCCGGCCTCTCCGGCGTGCTCTACGTGCTGGACGAGCCCAGCATCGGCCTCCACCAGCGCGACAACGACCGTCTGCTCGAAACCCTCAAGCGCCTGCGTGACCTCGGCAACACCGTTATCGTCGTCGAGCACGACGAGGACGCGATCAAGACCGCCGACCACATCGTCGATCTCGGCCCCGGCGCCGGCGTCCACGGCGGCGAGATCGTCGCCCAGGGCACCCTAGCGGACATCCTGGCGAGCGAGGACAGCCTCACCGGCCAATACCTTTCCGGCACCCGCCGGATCGAAGTCCCGGCCCAGCGCCGCCCCGGCAACGGCCTCGCCGTCACAGTCCACAACGCCCGGGCCAACAACCTGCGCAACGTCACCGCCCGCTTCCCGCTCGGCCTATTCTGCTGCGTCACCGGCGTCTCCGGCTCCGGCAAGTCGAGCCTGACGCTCGACACCCTCCACGCCGCCGCCGCCCGCACGCTCAACGGCGCCCGCGTCCTCGCCGGCCCGCACGACAGGATCGAAGGCCTCGAAGCCTGCGACAAGGTCATCGAGATCGACCAGTCCCCCATCGGCCGCACCCCGCGCTCCAACCCCGCCACTTACACCGGCGCCTTCACCCTGATCCGCGACTGGTTCGCCGGCCTGCCGGAATCCCAGGCGCGCGGCTACAAGCCCGGCCGCTTCAGCTTCAACGTCAAGGGCGGCCGCTGCGAAGTCTGCCAGGGCGACGGCCTGATCAAGATCGAGATGCACTTCCTGCCCGACGTCTACGTCACCTGCGAGGAATGCAACGGCAAGCGCTACAACCGCGAAACCCTCGAAGTGAAATTCAAGGGCCACTCCATCGCCGACGTGCTCGACATGACGATCGAGGACGCCGAGGAGTTCTTCAAGGCCGTCCCGCCGATCCGCGATCGCATGCACATGCTCAACGAAGTCGGCCTCGGCTACGTCAAGGTCGGCCAGCAGGCGACGACCCTGTCGGGCGGCGAAGCCCAGCGCGTTAAACTGGCCAAGGAACTCGCCCGCCGCAGCACCGGCCAGACCCTCTACATCCTCGACGAACCGACCACCGGCCTGCATTTCGAGGACGTCCGCAAACTGCTCGAAGTCCTTCACCGCCTGGTCGACCAGGGCAACAGCGTCGTCGTCATCGAACACAACCTCGACGTCATCAAGACCGCCGACTGGCTGCTGGATCTCGGCCCCGAAGGCGGGGTGAGGGGAGGGGAACTGGTCGCCGAAGGTACCCCCGAGCAGGTCGCGGCGAACCCGGCGAGCTTCACCGGCGCCTATCTGAAACCCCTGCTCGACCACCGATAGTTCGCGTCAGGCAAAGGCAAAAACCTGGGAATCCAGCGACTGCAAGAAAGGCCGGAATATGAGCGAAGTCGTGATTGTCGCCGCCAAGCGGACACCGGTCGGAGGCTTTCTCGGTGCCTTTGCCACCACGCCCGCGCATGAACTGGGCCGCATTGCCATCGAGGCAGCGCTCACGCAGGCAGAGGTGTCTCCGGCCGATGTCTCGGAGGTCATCATGGGCCAGGTGCTGACGGCCGGCCAGGGCCAGAACCCTGCACGGCAGGCCTCGATACTGGCGGGCGTGCCGGAAGGGATACCGGCCTGGGGTGTCAATCAGGTCTGCGGTTCCGGGTTGCGCGCGGTCGCGCTTGGCGCCCAGGCGATCCAGAATGGCGACGCGGAGATCGTGGTCGCCGGCGGGCAGGAAAGCATGTCCCTGTCCGCTCACGCCCAAAACCTGCGCGGCGGCACCCGGATGGGATCGGTGACCCTTGTCGATACGATGGTGCATGACGGGCTCACGGACGCATTCAACCATTACCACATGGGGCTCACCGCGGAGAACCTGGCAACCCGATACCAGATCACGCGCGAAGAGCAGGATCGCTTCGCCGTGGCCTCGCAAAACAAGGCCGAAAAGGCGCGCGCCACAGGCAGGTTCAAGGAAGAGATCGTTCCGGTCACGACCAGGGGGCGCAAGGGCGACACCGTCGTCGAACAGGACGAATACATCCGTGCCGGCGCCACGATCGAGGCCATGCAGGGTCTGAAGCCGGCGTTCAAAAAGGACGGCACGGTCACTGCCGCCAATGCCAGCGGCCTTAACGACGGGGCAGCGGCGGTGGTGCTGATGAGCCGCGAGGAAGCGGAGAAGCGCGGCGCACGCATCCTCGCCACGATCCGGTCCTGGGCGAGCGTGGGGGTCGATCCGGCCGTCATGGGGATCGGCCCCGTACCGGCCTCGCGAAAGGCATTGGACAAGGCAGGCTGGGCGATCGACGATCTCGACCTGATCGAGGCGAACGAGGCATTTGCCGCACAGGCCCTGGCCGTCGGCAGGGAGCTCGGGCTCGATCCCGACAAGGTCAATGTCAATGGCGGCGCGATCGCCATCGGCCACCCGATCGGCGCCTCGGGAGCCCGCGTGCTGACCACGCTTGTCTATGAAATGCAGAAGCGCGATGCCAGGAAGGGGCTCGCGACGCTCTGCATTGGCGGCGGCATGGGCATTGCCATGTGTGTTGAACGGTAACCTGCTGTTTGGAAAGGACGAGAGTCCAGGTCGAACACAGGACAAAGACGATTGGCCCGCCATCATCATGACGATGCACGGCGGCATGGTGTAAACGGGTGTTCGGCAAATATGAAGCGACCTATGTTCGCCTCGATGGCAAGTGGAAGTTCAAGGACATCCGTTTCGTGAGCACAGCCATGGTCCCCTGCGAGGAAGGCTGGGCGAACGTCGTGGTGCATGGCTGAGCGCGGGGCTCCCGAAACGATAACGCCGCACAGTCCACCCTCCGGTACCATTGCGCTCAAGGGAAGCCATGGCGCCGGAGGGCGTTCTCCCAAGCCATCACCATGGACCCGCAGGCGGTCCCTTCCAAAGCATCCCCGGCATTGCCGCCTTGTGGAAATTGGGCCGATTGCGACAGGTGTTCAGGTGCAATTACTTAATTCTCCCACAAATAATATTGCGTGAAGCCATTGTACACACGTTTCCGAAACAAAATTCGGGACGGAATCGGCGATGGCCAGCTACTTCGTGGGCAATCAGGCGCAACTCGACAAGGCAATCCGCACCGCCAACGGCGGGGACTCAATTACCCTCGCCGCTTCCTTCAAGAACGCCAGCGTCGTGGTCTACGGCTTCAACAAGGCCGGCGGGCTGACGATCGCTTCCGAAGCAGGAGGCCAGGCGTCCGTTGCGACGCTCAAGATCGGGAACAGTTCCGGTATCTCGATCAAGAACCTTGATTGCCCACAAACCGCCGGCAATTCACCGGCCATCCTGGTGTCGAAATCGAGTGGCATCGATCTGTCTGGCCTGCACATCCACGGCGCCATGGACAACACCGGTGGCAACGGGATCAACATCCAGAACTGCACCGCGGTTACCGTCCGCAATTCTGTATTCGATCACCTGCTGTCTGGCATATCATATGCAAAAAACAATGGCTTGGTCCTCGAAAACAACACGGTTTCATATATTCGCAATGACGGCTTCATTGGAACTGAAACTTCCAACCTGAAGATCGCGCACAACTATTTCTCGGAATGGCGGCATACGGGCGACATTCATCCGGACTGCATCCAGCTGTTCACGAGAGCCGGCGCCCAGCCTTCGTCCAACATCTCCATCTCCGACAACGTCTTCAATCGCGGTTCGGGCACGGCCCCCCAGGGCATCTTCATCGCCAACGTGTCGGGAAAGCCCTCGTTCGCGAACGTGTCCATAACAGACAACACCATCGTCGGCGCAATGTACAATGGCATCTCGTTGAACGCGGTGCAGTCGGCCATCGTCACTGGCAATGTCGTCCAGGGCTATGCCGACATGCCGAGCAGGATTTCCGTGGCAGGTTCGCTGGGCAGCGTTGTCGTTCGCAACAACGCGGCTTCCGACTACGCCTATGACGGCGCCCATGCCATTTTCACCGACAACAGGGTGGCGGGCATTTTGCCGCTATCCAGCATCGGCACCATCACCAGCGCGATCGCCGGCCTTGCAACAGGCGAAAGCCCGGAAGCCGCGACGGGCAGTATCCAGAGCTACCTGGCCAGCACCGCGCCCCGGATGGTGGCGTCCAATGCCCAAGGGCTGGTGGATCACGCCAGCCTTGCGGTAGCCGGTAGCGTATCCGAAATCCTGCAACACCTGGACATGGCTCACGCCCACGGCGCCCGCCTTACCGGGGCCAATGTCGCGACTCTCAGCCAGGACCTGGCGATGATCGCCGCGACCAACCTTTCGCTTGATGATCATGCGACCCTGACCGTTCAGCTGTCGGTTTCGGACCTGCGCACCACCGCCGGCCACAAGGCCGTCTCCCACGTGGCGACCACGGGCGTCGAGTTGATTGGTGACAACACGATCACTGCAGGTGAAGCGGCGATGCTCAAGGCGCTGAACCACCTCTCGCTCGGTGAAGGCGCGCACGTGACGATGGTGGATTGGGGCTCAAATCTTGTCAGGTCGCTGGACTCGGTGGAAGCCTTGGCATCCTCGGGCCTGCCCATGGGGATTACCCTGCTGGACAAGGCGCCCGTCCTCGCCCTGACCGATACCCAGTATGCTGCCGATGCGGATGCGCTCGCGCTGATTACGAAGCCGGTCCAAATAACGGTCAACGTGGCAGCTGGCCACTCGGCCACTGCGCGTGACAACCATGCCACCCTGAACGGCAGCGCTGGCAACGCGGTGCTCACCGCCTCGGAACTCGGTAACACCCTGGTCGGCGGAGCAGGAGACACGCTGATCGGCGGGCTCGGCCACGACATTTTCGTGCTGCGCGGCCACTTCGGGCGGGAAACCGTCGCAGGCTTCGACGCGACCGACGTCTTGCAGTTCGACCGCGCGATGGCGGCGGATTTTCGGCATTTCGTGCCCAGCATGCATCAGGTCGGCAGCGACGTCGTCATCGATCTCGGCGCCGGCGATGTGCTCACGCTGGCGGGCGTTGATATCGCCAGCCTCAATGCCGGCAGCTTCCACTTTTCCTGACCGTGGCACGATGCCTTGCGCGCGTCGCAGCAACAACGTGTGAATGCCGGCAACACAATACACAGTGCCGCGGCTGTTTGAGTCTGTTTGTGGTGGGGATCGCCAAGCGATCGCTCCGGCTTCCCCACACCGTCCCGGCAGAATGCATCCCACTGCAGGGATAGCAAAGCGTGTGCCCTTTGCCCGCCACAGGCTTCTTTTGGTTGGGGTGGTGCGCTTCTCGCTTCGCTCGGGAAGAGCGGCTTGTGCGTCTCGGCTGCAGTAGACTGCAAAGCCGATTTCATCCCCCTCGGCCGGGACAAACGGGGGCGCGGGCTGCCCGCTCCCCTCTCCCCTGCCAGCCATGGTGCTTTGCCGCGATTGCCGCTAGAGAGCCGCGATGAGTGCGCCGCCTTCCTTTGCGTTGTCTTCCCTGCTCGTCGCTGGCGGGGGCGGGCTGGGTGCGTGGTTGCGCTATGCCACGGGTCGCGTGTGGCTCGCGGCGATCGGGCCGGTCATGGCGGGGGCGTTTCCCTGGGCGACCTTGACGGCGAATGTGCTGGGAAGCCTGTGCATGGGGTTGCTGGCCGGGTGGCTGGCGCGGCATGGCGCTCCTGAAGGCCCTTGGGGTGGCGAGCACTGGCGTTTGTTGCTGGGGGTCGGTGTGCTCGGCGGGTATACGACGTTTTCGTCGTTCGCCCTGGAGTTTGCGGTGTTTGTCGAGCGCGGGGCGGTGGGCCTGGCGGCGGTCTATGTGGGGGTTTCGCTGTTGGCTGGGTTTGCGGGTTTGTTTGGTGGCCTTTTGCTGATGCGGAGCTTTGCGTGACACAGCCAACCGAGGCGGTGCGCCAGTTCACCGTCGGCGCCGACGACGACGATATCCGGGTGGACCGCTGGTTCAAGCGGCATCTGCCGGAGATCGGCTTCGCGACGATTTCGCGCTGGGCGCGGACCGGGCAGATCCGGGTCGATGGCAAGCGGGTCGATCCGGCTGATCGTCTGGCAGCGGGGCAGGTCGTGCGGGTGCCGCCGGGGGGGCTGGTGCCCAAGGCTTCCGGCAAGACGCGGACGCGGCGGCCGTTGACCGAGGCGCAGCAGACGATGGCCCAGGCGATGGTGCTCATGCGGACACCTTCTGCGCTGGTGCTCAACAAGCTGCCAGGGCTGGCGACCCAGGGCGGCAGCGGGACGTTCGAGCATGTCGATGGCCTGCTCGATGCCTATGCCGGCGAAAACGAGCCGCGGCCGCGGCTGGTGCATCGGCTGGACAAGGATACCTCGGGCGTGCTGCTGGTGGCGCGGACGCCGGGGGCGGCGGCGAATTTCTCGAAGCGGTTTGCCGGGCGTTCGGCGAAGAAGGTCTATTGGGCGCTGGTGGCCGGCGTACCATCCGATGAAGGCGAGATCGACCTGCCGCTGGCCAAGCAGCCGGGGACCGGCGGCGAGAAGATGATGGTCGATCATTCCGAGCACGGGGCGCCTTCGCGCACGCGCTATCGGGTGATCGACCGGGCGGGGAACCGGGCGGCCTGGGTGGAGCTGCAGCCGCTGACCGGGCGGACTCACCAGTTGCGCGTGCACATGGCGGCGATCGGCCATCCGATCATCGGCGATGGCAAGTACGGCGGGCCGGAGGCGTTTCTTTCGGGCTCGATCAGCCGCAAGCTGCATCTGCACGCGCGGCGGCTGGTGATCGACCTGCCGGAGGGCGGCGTGCTGGATGTGACGGCGCCGCTGCCGGAGCATATCGCGCAATCGCTGGTGCAGCTGGGGTTCGACGAGGCGGACGGCGCGCCGCTGGCCGAGGCACCGCGCATGCCCGAGAAGGAGGCGAAGAAGATCGCCGCCAAGGCCCATGCCAAGCAGTACCGCAAGGAGCGGCGCGGCGAGCGGCGCAAGCGGGCGGACGGCGGCGGCAGCGTGGCGCGGAAGGCCAGCGGGCAACGCGCCGCGCCGGCGGCGAAGAAGCCGGGTTCCGGCAGACCGGGAGCGCCGAAGGGGCGGCGGCCGTGAGTCGGCTGGCGGTGTTCGACTGCGACGGGACACTGGTGGACGGGCAGGCGGACATCTGCGCGGCGATGGCGGTGGCGTTTGGCGAGGCGGGTTTGCCGGCGCCGGACCTGGCGGCGGTGCGGCGCGCGGTCGGGTTGAGCCTGCCGATGGCGGTGCGGCGCCTGCTGCCGGAAACCGATGGAGCGGTGCAGGCGCGGGTGATCGAGGCTTACAAGCGGGCGTTTCAGGCGGCGCGCCACGAAGGCCGGCTGGGGGAACCGCTGTTCGATGGCATCCGTGAGGCGCTGGACGGGTTGCGCGCGCGCGGGTGGCTGCTGGGGGTGGCGACGGGCAAAAGCGACCGGGGGCTGGCGTTCTGCCTGGCGGGGCATGGGCTGGACGGGCATTTCGTCACCTTGCAGACGGCGGACCGACATCCTTCGAAGCCGCATCCGGCGATGCTGGAGGCGGCGCTGGACGAGGCGATGGTCGCCTCCGGCGACGCGGTGATGATCGGCGATACGGCTTATGACATGGCGATGGCGGTGGAGGCCGGGGTGCGGGCGATCGGGGTGAATTGGGGCTATCACGCGGCGGCCGAGCTGATGGCGGCGGGGGCCGAGGTGGTGGTCAATTCGCCCGGCGAACTGGTGGAGGTGCTGGCATGAGCGACGATGCGCGGATGGGGTTCGTGATCCTGCAGGTGATGCGGCTTTCCGGGGCGGCGCTGGCGGTGTTCGGGCTGGCGGTGGTGGCGGGCAAGATCGCCTTGCCGCAGCCGGTCGGCCTGGGGTTGATCGTGATCGGCGCGGTGGAGTGCCTGGTGGTGCCGGGGTTGCTGGCGCGGAGCTGGAAGAGGCGCGGGTAAGCAAGCGATGAAGCGGTTCTGGAAGGATGTCTCGATCGGGTCGGTCGAGGGTGGCTGGCGGGTGCTGCTCGACGGGCGGGGGGTGAAGACGCCGGGCGGACGGGCGCAGGTCGTGCCGGGCGCGGCGCTGGCGGAGGCCCTGGCGGCCGAGTGGGCGGCGCAGGGCGAGGAGATCGATCCGGCCGGCTTCGTGTTCAGGGACATGGCCGATTATGCGCTTGACGTCGTGGCGGGCGATCCGGCGCCGGTGGTGGCGGCGGTGCTGAAGTATGGGGAGACCGATACGCTGTGCTATCGCGGCGAACCGGGGGAGGCGCTGACGCGGCGGCAGGAGAGCGAGTGGGAGCCGCTGCTGGCGGCGGAAGAGGCGCGCCTTGGCGTGGCTTTCCACCGGGTTTCGGGGATCATGCATCGGCCGCAGCCGGCGGAGACGCTGGCGGTGCTGGAGAGGGTGCTGGCGGGCCTGGGACCGTTGCGGCTGGCGGCCGTGCACAACCTGGCGAGCCTGGCGGCTTCGCTGGTGGTCGCGCTGGCGGCGCTGGAGCCGGGGGCGGATTGGGCGCACCTGTGGAACGCGGCGAGCCTGGAAGAGGACTGGCAGGCGGAGCTGTGGGGCCGCGATGCCGAGGCCGAGGCGCGGCGCGAGCGGCGCCGGCTGGCGTTCCTGGCGGCGGCGGAGTTTGCCGGGATGGCTGACTGACAGGCAGCCAGCGTCCGCAAATATCGCTTGTCGATATTTGCCATCATCAGACTCGAAGCGAATCAGCGCCGCAGTGTGAAGTTTGCGGGGGCGGGGTGGTGGCGGGAAACAGCGCAAACCAGCGCTTTCTCAATAGCTTGTGCCACACCCTTGCCAATCCAACTTGCTTGGAACTTCGCGAAGTTTGCGCACAGCGGCCCTGTAGAGTCCGGGCATGAGGCGGGCGGTTTTGGGGTCGATCAGCCGACGATGTCAAAGAGCGCGGCCGAGTCTGACAGGCTTGGAGTGGGTAGGAAAGTCAGGATCGCTTGCCGATCCTGACCACAGACAGACTCGTTCGGCGCGGACTTATATATTAGACTATGTCCCCTGATTACCAAAAAACCGGCTACGTCCTGGTGGGTCAAAGTAACGTCATCGCACTCTAACGTGATCGTGCATCACACTGGCGAATGGAGACTACAGAAATCCCCACTGGCCCGCTGCGAGATCGTGACCCGGCCCGCTATACTCGAGCACGAACTCCGCGTGGTAGGAACCATCGGTAATTTGATAGAGGTGGCGACCTGCCGCGGCCGGCAGATCACCTTCGTAACTGATGGTTGCTGCAGACGAGAAACCTTGCAGATGGATGATGTCACGCGTCGGTGACCAGACTGTTGAATCGTGGAAATCCGTCACAGTGTCATACTGCCCGCTGCCCGACCCGTCATAGATCGCACCTTTGACGAACTGAAACGCGTTGGCGCCCCCCGCGCCCCCCGACACTTCCGCCAGGCCGGCGCCGAACTTGATCGCATCCTTGCCCGTCCCGCCGTGGACGAAGCCAAGTCCTGCGCCCAACGCGATCGCGCTGCCGCCGCTCCCCGTATAGATGGTCGTGTCCCCCGAACCAGCCACGAACATGTGTCGCGCGCCATCGCCTGTGAAGTCGACAAGCTCCGTGCCCGAATGATTACCGTCCCAGATGTAACCCGCCGGTCCCCCAAGACGCGTGTCGATTCCGACGCTGACCTGCGCGGTGCTCTCGCCGCCCCGGCCATCGGCAATGGTATAGTCGAAGCCCGCATCGGAGCCGCTATAGCCGATCGCCGCCACGAACACCGCATTGCCATGCTCGTCGAGCGACACCGTCCCGTGACGTGCATTGCCGACCGACCTGACGACCAGCATGTCCCCATCGGGATCGGTCGCACCAACGAGCAGAGCGGCCGAAGAAAACACGTCCGGATGCCCATAAGAGACCGTGTGTGCATGATCCTGGGCCACCGGCGGCCGGTTTCCTCCTGCAATGTCCGGACTCGCCTCGCTGAACGCCACCAGTTGGGTGCCATTGGGATCGACGAACACGGCCTCCACCCGCACCTGATCACCGGCATCAGCAGCGCCGAGCACATACGTGTCCGCGTTTGCGCCCGAGATATCGAACCAGGTTGCGCCCTGGTCGGCAGACCGCTGCCACTGCAGGGAAAAATGATCGGTCAGCCCAAGTTCGTCGACATAGAGCGAACCGCCTAGCAGCAATATCCCGACTTCGGTTCCCGGTGAAAGCAACACGCCGGTGTCGGTCCACAGGTGCGGCGAAGCGGGAATGTCGATCTTAATCGAAAAATGCGCCGGAGCATCGGGAACCGAATACTGCTGAAGGAAATCAAGATACGTCGAACCGGGCGGTCCCGGAAGCGGAAGCCCGTTTTCGTCGAACGTCGCATCGACAAAATGCTGCTGGCCCAGTTCGGCATCGAACGTCCAGTCCGAACCGGACCAGCTGAGCGTGTAGTTCAACGATGTGCCGTCGACGCCGGTTAGGAGAGGCATCAGGGCGGTCCCGTAAAGAAAGTCGTCATGCATGCCCGTCAGGATCTGGGCATACTCGAAATAGGTGATGACTGGCGAGAAATGGCTTCCTTGCGGATGTTCCTCGATCCCGAGCAAATCACTCTTCAGCGACACATCCGCATACGGGAAATCGAGCTTGAACGACATGCTTCCTCCTACCCTCTCGGGGCGCGAGCGATGGTGCGAAGCATTTCCGCCTGCACGGATCAGTGCATCATTGGTTAACTGTCTGCGCCAATTGTAAAACCTCCGCTCTGGGTATCGCAACGCACAAATGGGTGCCGTCCCGGCCACAAGTCATTGCTTGGGCGATGCTTCGTATTTCCGGAGAATGCCCGATCCGGATGCAGTGGCGTCATCCTGCGCCGACAGTCGCAGCGGTGGCAGCCAGATAGAATTGCGTTGACAGATTACTTAACGCCCGATCCCGCCCAGTCCGGGGCTCCCCGAGTCAATTCGCGGACGCGCGCGCCGCGCGCTTCGTGCCCCGGAATGACGGAATTGCGGCGGCAGCTTACTTTACCGCGATGCCATCCACCCGGGCGCCCCTCTGCTGCAGCACTGACATCCATGACGGTTGCCCGATCTGCAAGGCTGCCCCCGGGGCGGCGGGGGCTGTGTGCGTGCGCCAGGACTGAATGGGATCGGGTTTGCAAAGGGGATACCCTTTGCCCGCCGGAGGCTGTTGCGGGTTGGCTTGACCTTACGCTGGCCTGCAACGGTCGTGCGGGTCCGCTCTGCATGCCCGCCTTCGCGGGCATGACGAAGGAATTTCGGTGCCAGTTTACCCAACCCTCAATCTTCGCGCCCTCAATGGCTCCGCGAGTCCGGTCGTGGCAAAAATCGACAAGCGATTTTTGCAGACGCGCGCTCCGCGCGCTTCGCACCTCCGCACCGTCTTTGCCCCCGAACGCTCTATCGGTCCGCCTCCTGATTGCTCATTGCCGGACAGGACGCCGTTTTCTGCAAGCTGCAGGTGGGGATCAGCTTGGGCCTGTATCAGGATCGCCGCGCAGAAAAAGGAGCGGGGGCCGGCTGGCCCCCGCTCACGGTGGAAACGGCGCATGCGACTGCCACCGTAGCTCGATCAGAAATTGACCGTCACGTCGACGCCGAAGGTGCGCGAGGCGTTGTAGTTGGCATAGTCGCCGAGCGCGGTGTTGGCGGCGCTGCGGCGATAGATGAACGCATTGTCGAACAGGTTGCGGGCCCAGGCGCCGATGTTCAGCTTCTGGCCGCCTGCGCCCATCGGGATATCGGCCAGCGAGGCGCGGGCGTTGACCACGAAGGCCTTGTCGGTCAGCGTCTTTTCCGCTGCGAAGGTGTGGACCGGATCGCTGTAGCTGGCGTCGGCATGGAGCCGCAGGGTGGTGCCGGCGCCGCCGATCGGCAGGTCGTAGTCGATGTTGCCGGAAAGGGCGTTCGTCGGCGTGTAGAGGATGTAGACCTGTTCGAACACCTGGCCGGGGACCGGCGGGGTGCGGGCGGCGTTCTCGGCTTCCTGCACCGTGTTCCGGGCGAGCGGGACATTGGTGTAGGTGTAGGCATAGGACACGCCCATCGACAGGCCCTCGGCCGGGCGGACGGTCAGGTCCGCCTCGATGCCGCGGATCTTGGTGATGCCTTCGGCGTTGACCGTTTCCAGCGTGTTGCGGACGGTTCCGTTGGGCTGGAGCAGGAAGAAGTTGAAGTCCACCTGCGAGTTCTTGCGGTCCATGATGTAGCCGGCGACATTCAGGCGCACCTTGCGGTCGAACCATTCCGACTTGATGCCGACTTCGTAGGACTTGACCGATTCCGGCCCGAACTGGCGATAGTTGAGCGACCGCGAGCTGGCGCCGCCGGCGCGATAGCCGGTGGCATATTTGGCATAGAGGTTGACCGTCGGCGCGACATCGTATGCGAGCACGACCAGCGGATCGAAGCGGTTGTTTTCCTGGTCGAAGGTGAAGTTGGTGGCGGCGCCGTTGACGGTCGAGAGGACGCCGTTCTTCTTGTCCTTGGTGTAGCGGCCGCCGAGAGTCAGGCGCAGGGCGTCGATCGGCGCCCAGGTGGCCTGGCCGTAGACCGCGTAGCTCTTGGCATAGGCGGTGCTGGCGCGGGCGACGGCGGCGAGCGGGTAGGTCAGCGGATCGTTGATGGTGTAGCCGGTGACGGTGGCGTTCCAGCGGTTGGTGTTCGGCGTGCGGGCCGTGTCCGAGGCGCGTTCGTTGAAGTAGTAGAGGCCGAGCACGTAGTCGATCCGGGCGATCGAGCCGACCGCCTGGAGTTCCTGGCTGAACTGGCGCTGGTCGAGCGTGGCCAGGCTGTAGCGGCTGAAGTTGACGTTCGGCCCCCAGATCGGCGTGCGGTGGGCACCGCCCGAGTTGTCCCACTGCTCATCGCTGACGGTGCGCCAGGCGGTGATCGAGCGCAGTTCGAGATCCGGCGAGACCTTGTACCTGATGTTGGCGTGGACGCCCTGGGTCTTGTCGACGCTGACCTGCTGGGGAACGGCGATATCGGCCACGTCCATGCGCTTGTCGCCATACACGATCAGCGGCGTGCCGTTGGCATCCCTGGGGATGCTGGCAAGGGCGGTCGGCGTGATGGTGACCAGCTGGCTATAGAACGGGGTGTTCTCGTCCCGTGCCTTGTCGAACGAGAGATCGGCGGTGAGGCCGTCGATCGGCTGCCAGCGGGCCGAAATGCGGCCGCCGACGCGGTGGAACTGGTTCCAGCCGGCCTGGCCGGCGAGCGGGTTCTTCACCGTTGGGCCCTGGTGCTGGATGACGCCGTCGAGTTTGACCGCGATGTTCTGCCAGCTCGGCAGGTCGACGTGGAGCTGGCCGTTGTATCCGCCATAGTTGCCGACGCCGGCGCTGACGCGGCCGCCGAATTCGCCGGTCGGCGCCTTGAGCACCATCGACACGGCACCGCCCTCGGTGTTGCGGCCGAACAGGGTGCCCTGCGGGCCTTTCAGCACTTCGATGCGCTCGACGTCATAGAGGCTGGTGTTGAGGCCGTGCTGGCGGCCGAGGTAGACGCCATCGAGGTAGATGCCGACGCCCTGCTCGCGGGCGGGCTGGTTGGCGTCATCGGGAACGATGCCGCGGATGCCGATGGTCAGCGCCGACTGGCGGGCCTCGAACGTGGAGATGCGCAGCGACGGGATCGAGCCGTCGGCCAGGTCCATCAGGCTCATGACGTGGCGCTTCTTGATTTCGTCGGCGCCCAGGACGGCGATCGAGATCGGGGTCTTCTGGAGGTTGGTCTCGCGCTTGGTGGCGGTGACGATGATGTCGGTCAGCCCGGTCGAATCGTCGGACGGAGCGGCCTCGGCAGCGGCGGCGGAATCAGCCTCGGCCGCTGCTGCGAGCGCAGGCGCTGCCAGCAGGGCGACGGCGAGGGCGCCGATAGCGGAGGTCAGACGGTAAGCAGTCAACATCGCGATTCCCCGTGTATGGCCGGAAGGGCCAGATTGTTCGGGGCTCGGGCAAACTGCCTGGTCGCCCCGGCGACAGGGGCGCGGCTAGAGGTTGACGATGACAGCCCTGCGACATTTCGGAGACAATTTGGCGACAAATGGGTACATTTATCGCAAATAGTCGTGAGTCGTCGCAAATCGGAGAGCCGGCCGGTCGGGCGGGTGACGGGAAGACCCGACCAGACCGGCGGATTTTTGGCCTAACTAATTGTTTTTGTGTAAATAGTTGAACATTCTTGGCGTTGTGACAGAACGTTCATGGTCAGGTGTCCGATGCATCTCTCCGCGGCGGGGGGCGTCGGTCACGTGGCCGGTTGCCCGCGCGTCGCGCGCTGGCCGGGCTGCGACCGGTCCTGGCCGCCGGGCGCAGCTTGGTTAGCGGGATGACAATCGCCAGCGGATGCGGCCCCTGCGATGGCGAATTTTCCGCAACCATCGGACCATGGTCTGACCGTATCGCGGTGCGGGCCATTCCATTAACAGTCTTGTCAAATAATCATGCCTGCCGCCGGGGAAGGGCCGGGGAAGGGATCGCCAGCGATCACGGCGGAAAGGGAGGTGGGCATGTTTGTCGAGTTCTATGACAACGCGATCGAGCGGAGCCGGATGATCGGCTGCATGGACATGGTGCTGGTGCCGCAGGCCGGAGAGATGGTGGAGTTCCTGCGGGACGACGAGAGCTGGGGGACTTTCCGGGTGCTGACGGTCAAGCACGATGTGAGGTTGAAGCAGATGCCGGCCGAGGCATATTACCGGTCCGATCATGTGGCGACGAAATGCTGTGTCCGTGCCGTGGCAGGCGAGGAGCAGCCACGTTAGCATCGAAGGAACCGGGGTGGGGCAGGCCGGTTGGTCGGGCATGAAATGGCATTTCGTTTTCGGCCTGGCCCTGCTTGCCGCCGGCTGTTCGCCCGACAGCGAGCCTGCCGCCCGCCGCGACGGGGCGACGGCAAGCCCGGGCGCCAGCGCGACGCCCGGAGCGGGGAAAAGGGTGATGACGCCCGAAGGACTGGGGCAGTTGCGGATCGGCGCGGCGGTGCCGGCGGGGTCGGACGGTGAGGCGGGCTGCCGGGATCTGGCCGGTGAAGGCTGGAAGAATGCTTATGCGATGGCGAGTGGCGGGGTGATCCGGCGGATCAGCGTGCGGGCGGGTTCGGGCGTGGTGCTGGAAGAGGGCATCGGGCCGGGGACGGGCGAAGCGGCGCTGCGGGCAGCGATCCCGGGGCTGCGGAGCGAGCCGGACAAGTATCTGCCGGCGCCGGCGAAGGTGTTGACGGTGCCGTTTGCCGGCGACGGGCCGACCTTGCGGTTCGACATCGGGCAGGACGGCCGGATCGCGCAGATGAGTGCCGGGCTGATGCCGGAGATCGGCCTGGTCGAAGGATGCGGCTGATGCGGGGCGCGGCGCTGGGGCTGGCGGGCCTGGCATTGCTGGCGGGATGCGGGGAGGCGAAGCGGGTGCCGGTAGCGGACGCGCCGGTGCGGCAGGCGGAAGCGGTGCCGGCGGCGTCGGCCGGGCCGCCGGTGCTGACCGATGCGGCGGAACGGGGCGAGAAGGGCGCGCGCAATGTGCTGCTGGAATTTGCCCGGGCGATCGAGATGAAGCGGTTCGGCGCGGCTTCGGCCTTGCTGGGGCCGGCGGGGGCGCAGTGGGGCGAGGGGGAACTGGCGCGGAGGTTTGCCGGGATGGGCAGGCTGACGGTGGCGGTCGGGGATGGAACGATGGAGGGGGCGGCGGGATCGAGCTATTATTCCGTGCCGCTCTCGGTGACGGGGGCGGACCGGGAAGGGCGGCCGGCGCGGATCGCCGGGGAGGCGATGGTGCGGCGGGTCAACGATGTCGACGGGGCGACGGCGGCGCAGTTGCGGTGGCATTTTGCATCGCTGCGGCTGGATGGGGTGTCGCCCCGGCCATGAAGGCACGCCGCATGGGCTTCCCCCCCCCTTGCGAATCCTCCCCCGCTCTGCTAGCCGCGTTCCACTTTGGGCCGGTCCACATGGATTCGGCGCCTTTCGTGTTTGTCGATTTCTATCGTGTTTTTCGATTTCAGGTGCATCCCCGCATCCAGCAACGTGGGGCTCTCGCCGGTTTTTCGTGAGGTGGTTCGGTTTATGCAAATTCTCGTCCGCGACAACAATGTCGACCAGGCTCTCCGCGCGCTCAAGAAGAAGCTGCAGCGTGAGGGCGTGTATCGCGAGATGAAGCTGCGCCGTCACTTTGAAAAGCCTTCGGAAAAGCGCGCCCGGGAAAAGGCCGCCGCCGTGCGCCGCGCCCGCAAGCTGGAGCGCAAGCGGCTGGAGCGTGACGGCGCGAAGTAGGCGCCGTCGAAGTGGGCAAACCCCTTGTTTGCCCACTTGCCCCACAATCCCGGTTGGGCCATGAGGGCGCGGATTTTTCCGCGCCCTTTTGCTTTGCCGAACAGCGCGGAACAGGGATCAGTTTGAGGACCGTTCGATGACCGAGATCACCCGCGTGCCCCTGCAGCCCATTGCCACGGGTTCGCTGACCAAGCTCTGGGCCGGCGTTGCCGCCGCCCTGCTGGTCGCCGCCGGCATTGCTTTCGCCGGCAGCCCGCCGCTGGTCGATGTCAAGACGCTGACCGCCGGCACCGGCGCCAACCCAACCACGGAAGACGTCGTCAAGATCGACTATGTCGGCCGGCTCAAGGACGGCAAGGTGTTCGACCAGGGCCAGGCTGCGGTCATGCCGGTCGCCGGTGTCATCCCCGGCTTCTCCCGCGCCCTCCAGCAGATGCAGCGCGGCGGCAAGTATACCATCAGCATTCCCGCCCGCCTGGGGTATGGCGCCGTCGCCGCCGGCCCGATCCCGGCCAACAGCGATCTCGTGTTCGACGTGACCATGATCGATTTCATGAACGCCAAGGCCTACCAGCAGCAGATGATGATGATGCAGCAGCTGCGCCAGATGCAAGGGCATGGCGGCGTTCCGGGCGGCGCTCCGGGCGCCGCCCCGGTTCCGGGCGCGCCCACGGGCGAATAAGGGACGGGCGAGTAACCATGTCGGTCGATACCGCCACCGTCGCGAAGATCGCCAGCCTCGCCCGCCTCAAGGTGAGCGAGGCTGAGCTGGCGGCCATGGTCCCCGAACTGAACGGCATCCTCGCCTGGGTGGAGCAGCTGGGCGAAGTCGATGTCACCGGTGTCGAGCCGATGACCGCGGTGATCCCCAACCAGCTCCGCCTGCGCGAGGACCTGGTCAACGCCGACCCGCTGACCGGCGGCGGCGTGCGGGACAAGGTGCTGGCCAATGCCCCGGCCGCCGAACACGGCTTTTTCGGCGTGCCGAAGGTGATCGAATAGAAATGCATGCATTTCTGTTCGATCATCCTGAACAGCGGATCGAACCTGCTTCGATCCGCGACCGTTTCAGGGCCCAGAATCAAAGACTCATTGCATATCCGCCGGCGGAGTAGCCTTTCGTGACCGACCTGACCGAACTCACCGTCGCCGAAATCCGCGACGGGGTTGCCACCGGCGCCTTCAAGGCGGTCGAGGTGGCCGAGGCGTTCAACGCCAGCGTCGCCACCGCGCAAGGCGCGCTCAATGCCTTCATCGTCACCACCCCGGACAAGGCGCTGGAAGCCGCCGCCAGCGTCGATGCCGCCCGCGCCGCCGGCCAGCCGCTCGGGCCTCTCGCCGGCGTGCCCATCGGCATGAAGGACCTGTTCGCCACCGAACACGTCCAGACCACGGCCGCCAGCCACATCCTCGAAGGCTTCAAGCCCGAATACGAATCCACCGTCAGCGCGAAGCTCTGGCAGGCCGGCGCCGGGATGCTCGGCAAGTTGAACCTCGACCAGTTCGCCATGGGCTCGTCGAACGAGACCAGCGCCTTCGGCAACGTCATCTCGCCATGGCGCCGGGCCGGGGATGCCGCCCCGCTCGCCCCCGGCGGCTCCTCGGGCGGCTCGTCTGCGGCCGTCTCCGCCCGCCTCTGCCCGGCGGCGACCGGCACCGACACCGGCGGCTCGATCCGCCAGCCCGCCGCCTTCACCGGCATCTCCGGCATCAAGCCGACTTATGGCCGCTGCTCGCGCTGGGGCATCGTTGCCTTCGCCTCCAGCCTCGACCAGGCCGGCCCGATGGCCCGCACCGTGCGCGATTGCGCGATCATGCTGGAAGCCATGGCCGGCTTCGACCCCAAGGACGCGACCAGCCTCGATCTCCCCGTCCCCGCCTGGGAATCCGTGCTCAACGCCGATCTCAAGGGCAAGAAGGTCGGCATCCCCCGCGAATACCGGCTCGACGGTCTCGATGCCGAAGTGGCGAAGAGCTGGGACCAGGGCATCGCCTGGCTCAAGGACGCCGGCGCAGACGTGGTGGACATCAGCCTCCCCCACACGAAGTATGCGCTGCCGACCTACTACATCATCGCGCCGGCCGAAGCCTCGTCCAACCTCGCCCGCTATGACGGCGTCCGCTATGGCCTGCGCGAACTCCCGGAAGGGGCCAACCTCCAGGATATGTATGCCGCCACCCGCGCCGCCGGCTTCGGTGCCGAGGTCAAGCGCCGCATCCTGATCGGCACCTATGTCCTTTCCGCCGGCTTCTACGACGCCTACTACACCCAGGCCCAGAAAGTCCGCACGCTGATCGCCCGCGATTTCGAGCAGGCCTTCCGGCAGGTGGACGTCATCCTCGCCCCAACCGCTCCGTCGGCCGCGTTCGCGCTCGGCGAAAAGAGCGCCGACCCGCTGGAAATGTACCTGAACGACGTGTTCTCGGTCCCCGCCAGCCTCGCCGGCCTGCCGGCGATGTCCGTCCCCTCCGGCATCAACGGCCAGGGCCTGCCACTGGGCCTGCAGATCATCGGCCGCCCGTTCGACGAACAGTCCGTGCTCGACGCCGGCCTGGCCATCGAGCAGCGTGCGAAGTTCTCGGCCAGGCCCGCCCGCTGGTGGTGATCACCGCCTGAGCATCGGCCGCTCGACCCATACCCACGAAAGCACCCCCGCGACGATCGTCAGCGGCATGGCCAGCGCGATATTCCACGCCCAGGGTATCTCGCGCCCCAGGCACCATGGCACCAGCACCTGCTGGATGGGAAACGCATAGACATAGACGCCGTAGGATATGTCGCCCCGCTCGGTCAGCCGACGGAACCACGCCGGACAGGTAAATGCGCAAACCATCAGCCCATAGGCCCCCGCCGTCGCCACGGCCTCGCAGAACCACGGGGTGAATGCCGCCGCCGCGACCGCCAGCAAGGCCGCCACCCCCGCGCCCCGGTGGATCGGCAGATAGTCCCGCCCCAGCCACACCAGCATCCCCGCGCCGAAATAGCGGAACAGCTCCAGCATCCGCGCGAGGTAATACCAGGCGCCGGCCTGCTTGCCCGCCAGCAGATGCGCCGTCGCCAGGCACAGCAGCCAGGCCCCGGCGACCGCCCAGGCCCGCCACCGCCCGGTCGCCATCAGGACCATGGCCAGGCCATAGCACGCGACCTCGAACGTCAAGGTCCACAGGCTGCCGTTGACCGCCTCCAGCGGCTGCCCGACGAACACCCCCGGCAAGGCATGCTGCTCCAGGAACACCACGCCCAGCCAGTATCGCCAGGTCCGTGCCGAACCGAAATAGTCCGCCAGCGGCAGCGTCGTCACCGCCGGGCCGAGCACCAGCACGCTCAGCGCGATCGCCACCGCCAGCCCCGGCATGATCCGCCGCGCCCGCTTCTCGACAAAATCCGCCGCCGTGCTCCGCGCGAAGCTCGCCGCGATCAGATAGCCGCTGATGACGAAGAACACCGCCACCGCCAGATTGCCGAGCGTCGTCCCGCCGGTAGTCTCCTCCAGCGGCTCGCTTCGCCCGGTCAGCGCGAAGGCATGGCTGACGAGAACCGCCAGGGCGGCAAGAATGCGGATCGAATCGAAGCCATTGGCCCGCGCCGGCAGCGTTCCCAGCATTGGCACCCGGGCGACATTGCTCACACCAAGACCTCCGGACTGCGCCAACACCAGCCGGCGCGGCCCGGCCATGCCGCTGACGCATAGGCAGCCGCCCGCCCTCGTGCAATCGATAACATGAGCGCGGGCGTCATCCGGCGGGCACAAAATCCGCTCTTCCTTTAGCCGGCGGGCCGCTTTATCGCTCCCCGCCATGAGCACCGCAGCCGAAGCCAGCACGACCTACCGCATCCAGGGCGCCACCGGTGAATGGGAGGTCGTCATCGGCCTCGAAGTCCACGCCCAGATCACCACCCAGGCCAAGCTGTTTTCCGGCGCCGCCACCCAGTTCGGCGCCGAGCCCAACAGCCAGGTCTCCCTGGTCGACGCCGCGATGCCCGGCATGCTGCCGGTGCCCAACCGCGAATGCATCCGCCAGGCCGTGCGCACCGGACTCGCCATCGACGCCGGCATCAACAAATGGTCCCGGTTCGACCGCAAGAACTACTTCTATGCCGACCTGCCGCAGGGCTACCAGATCAGCCAGCTTTACCACCCGCTGGTCGGCGAGGGCCACATCGACATCGCGGTGGACGAGAAGAGCCCGGAGCAGACCAAGCGGATCGGCATCGAACGCATCCACGTCGAGCAGGACGCCGGCAAGCTGATGCACGACCAGCACCCGACGATGTCCTATGTCGATCTCAACCGCTCCGGCGTGGCGCTGATGGAAATCGTCTCCCGCCCGGACATGCGCTCTCCCGCCGAAGCCGGCGCCTACCTGTCCAAGCTGCGCACCATCCTGCGCTACGTCGGCAGTTGCGACGGCAACATGGACCAGGGCTCGATGCGCGCCGACGTCAACGTCTCGGTCCGCCGCCCGGGCGAGTCCTTCGGCACCCGCACCGAGACGAAGAACGTCAACTCGGTCCGCTTCGTCATGGCGACCGTGGAGCACGAAGCCAGCCGCCAGGTCGATGTGTTGGAGAGCGGCGGCAAGGTCGTCCAGGAAACTCGCCTGTTCGATCCCGACAGCGGCACCACCCGCGCCATGCGCTCCAAGGAAGACGCGCACGACTACCGCTACTTCCCGGATCCCGACCTTTTGCCGCTGGTGCTGGAAGACAGCTTCATCGACGAATGCCGCGCGTCGCTGCCCGAGCTGCCGGACGCCAAACGCCGCCGGTATGAAAACGCGCTCGGTTTGTCGCCCTATGCGGCCGGCGTGCTGACCGCCGAAGTCGAGACTGCCCGCTGGTTCGAGGCCCTGCTGGCCGAAACCGCCAAGGCGGCGAGAAAGCCCGAGGCCGAAGTGGCGAAACAGGCCTCGAACTGGCTGATCTCCGAACTGTTCGGCGCATTGAACAAGCTCGGCAGGTCGCTGGCGGATTCGCCTGTGAGCCATGAAGCCGCCGCCGAACTCCTTGGCCTGGTGGCCGATGGCACCATCTCGGGCAGCATCGCCAAGCAGGTCCTGGAAAAGATGCTTGCCGGCGAAGGCAGTGCGGCGCAGATCGTCGAGCGCGAAGGCCTCAGGCAGACCAGTGACTCCGGCGCCATCGACGCAGCCGTGGCCAAGGTGCTTGCGGACAATGCCGACAAGGTCGAGCAGTACAAGGCCGGCAAGGAGGCGCTGTTCGGCTTCTTCGTCGGGCAGACGATGAAGGCGATGCAGGGCAAGGCCAACCCGCAGGTGGTCAATGAGGCGGTGAGGCGGGGGCTGGGGTAAGTCAGCTCGTTCCCGTCCCGCTCCCTCTTCCCCATCCCCGCCACGCCTTCGCCTTCCCGGCCTCATTTTCGTCATTCCCGCGAAGGCGGGAATCCAGTAGCAACGCCCGATTGCCGCGAAATCCCTGCCGCATAGGCCCGCCAGAGTCCGACCGTGGCCCATATCGACAAGCGATATGGGCAGACGCGCGCTCCGCGCGCTTCGCACTACGCCGATGTCGCTTGACACGATGTGCCAAATGGGTTACAAGCCCCGCCCATCCGGCAGGCCGTTCGCGACGTCCCCGCCGGTGTTTCAGGCCGGCGTTGCGGGCCTTGGCGCAGGTCTCAGCCTTGGCCAAGCAAGCAGCGCTCGCACGGACTTGGAGCCATGTCCTGAGCTTGTCGAAGGGCGGTGCCCGCAAGGCACCAACCGTAACGACCGCGCCCTCCTGCGAACCCGACGCGCGGTCCGCTCCATATCCAAAGGGTCGAGCGGGGCGTCCCCAGGGCCAACCCCCCGCCGGTCGCAATGATGGTCTTGCCCGGAGATGCCGCCCAGGCCGCATCTCCGTCCCCCCGCGCCAACGCAAGGGCGCCCCAACGCCGGCCTGATGTTGCCCGCGTCAATCCCCGGCGTTACGTCGCACTCGCCAGCGACCGCACCCCCATGCCCTCCGCGGGCTCCCCTTCTTCTCCGCGTTCTCTGCGAGAACCCCAGCAAGCAGGCGCAGTGGCTCCCCGAGTCTGACGGTGGCAAATATCGACAAGCGATATTTGCGGACGCGCGCGCCGCGCGCTTCGCCCGCCCGAGGTGTCAGAGGCTCCCCATATCGACAAGCGACATTCGCGCGCCTACACCCCGTAAAACAACGTAGGCCTACCCCATGCCCCGCCGGCCCCTCATCCTCCCCGTCGCCGCCCTCCTGTTCGCCGTCCCGGCCCGCTCCGAACCCATCGGCAACCCCGGCATCATCGCCCTCCACACCGCCGGCCTCTCTGCCGAAGCCATCGCCGCCAAGGTCCGCCATGCCCCGTGCGACTACGACCTCTCCACCAGCGGCCTGATTGCGCTGAAACGTGCCGGCGTCCCCCAGGCCGCCATCGTCGCCATGCTCGAACACTGCGGTGGCGCCAGCGATGGCAATGCCCCAGCCGCCAACCGACCCCCCGGCATTTTCCTGCAATCCCCTTCGGGCGGACAGACCCTCCGCCCTGCCGCCATGTCCTCGATCAAGATTGTCGGCAACGGCTCGATCCTGTTCCCGACCATGGCAAGGCTCATCGTTCCCCAGCCCACCGCCCCGGTCGTCGCCGGTCCTCGCCCGGTGTTCCTGTTCCGGTTCGCCCCGCCGCCACCCGGCACCGCCCGCTCCGATTTCGGCCAGGCCGCCCCTGAAGGCGCCCAGTCACCGAACGAATTCAGCCTCGTCCACTTCCGCGTCGATTCCGGCAATCGCCAGGTCACCATCGGCCGCGTCCAGCCCTATGTCGAAATCTCCGGCATCGATCCGAAGAACACAGTCCCCTTCGCCATCGCGGACCTCGGCCAGGGCGCCTTTCGCGTCGAGCTGCAGCACGATCTCGAACCCGGCCAATACGGCTTCGTCCTCATCGGCGAACGCGAACGCCGCAGGGGCACCCTGTTCCGCATCTACGATTTCGCCGTCACATCCGCGTCCCGCTGAGCTTCAGCGTTCCGAACAGCCCGGCTTTCACCGTGCCGGTAAGACTGTCCCCGTCCACTGTCGCCGAACAGTCGAGACTGACCGCCATCGGCCGGGTCATCTCCATCCGCCAGGTCAGCACGTCGCCATCGATCCTGCCATCGAGGGTCGGCAATTCGCCCATCAGCGGGTTTTCCAGAATCCCGTCGAACCGCTCCCCGTTCACCGCTACGGTAAACGAGCCTTTCTGCTCGCCCATCGGCGTCGCCACGCTCACCGCCCAATCGCCATCGGCACTCATCATTCACCCTCCGCTTGCTGCCCGGCCTGGCCCGTCGGCGCCGCGACGAACTCCACCGGCATCCCCAGTTGCCGGACCTGCGGCTCGATCTTCGCCCGGTCGCCGACGACGACGAACACCATCCCTTCGGGCTGAAGGAACCCGCGCGCCGCCGCGTCCAGCTGCGCCGCGCCGATCGCCCGATAGCGTTCCGGCAGGGTCGCATAATAATCATCCGACCGCCCCAGCCGGTCATTGAACTGCACCGCCGCCAGCACTTGTGCATTGGTCTCGTAGCGGTTCGGCAGGCCGCGCACATTGCCGTCGGTCACCCGCTGCAGTTCCTCCGCGGTCACCGGCTTGCCGGCCGGAAACGCCTTCATATCCGCCACCAGCGCCCGGATCGAATCCCCGGTCCGGTCGGTCTGCACCGGCGCGAACACCAGCAGGCTGCGCGGCCCCAGCGGCTGGCGCACCGCCGTCTGCACCCCATAGGACCAGCCCTTGTCCTCGCGCAGGTCGCTGTTCAGCCGGGAGAGGAAATCGCTGCCCAGCACCTCGTTGGCCAGCTCCAGCGCCTCCTGGTTCCGGTCCGTGCCCTTCAGCCCCAGGACCCGCCCACCGACGATCACCGATTGCGGCGAATGGGGCCGGTCGATCACCACGATCCGCCCCTGCGGCGCCGGCACGGCTGCATCGATCGCCTTCCTCGGCGCCGCGCCGGCCGGGACCGCCCACTCGCCGAAGCTCTTTTCCAGCAGCGGCAGCAGTTCCGCCATCGTCACGTCGCCGACCACGGTGATCCGCGCCAGGTCCGGCCGCAGCCACTTGCCGTGCACCGCGCGCAGGCTCTCCGGCGTCAGCGCCTTCAGCGCCGCCGCGTCGCCCAGCCCGTCGCCCGGCTGCGCATAAGGATGCGCCGCGCCGAACAGCAGCGGATTGAGCGAGCGCAGCGCCAGTCCCTGCGGGCTCGCCAGCGAGGCGGACAGCGCCGCCAGCCGCTGCCCGCGCACCCGCGCGACATCGGCCGGGGCAAACGCCGGCCGCCGCACGATGTCCGCCATCAGTGCCAGCGACGGCGCCAGGTTGGGCGCCAGCGCCGAGAGCGAGACGGTGCTGGTGTCCATCGCCGCTCCGGCCGAAATCGTCGCCCCCAGCCGCTCCTGCGCCTCGGCGATCTGCGTCGCGGTCAGCGGCTGCGGCCCCGTCGTGCCTTCGTCCAGCGCCGCCAGCATCGTCCCCTGCGCGCCCGGCGTGTCCAGCGCATCCGCCGCCGCGCCGGCATCGAAGCCGATCGCCACCAGCACCTTGGGCACCGCCGTGCGCCGCGCCAGGGTCACCGGGATGCCGTTGGCCAGCCTGGCATGTTCGATCGCCGGGAAAGTCAGCGCCGCCACCGGCGCCACCGCCGGTGCCGCGCGCGGCGGGGAGGGGGGCAGCGGCGCCGGCGGCAGTTTCGCATCGGGCTTCGGCGCCGGATGGTCCGCCTCGTCGCCCCAGCCGCCTTTCTGCTCGCCCGATTCGGTCCGCTCGCCCGGCCTGACCACCAGCGCGAAGACCGGCCGGCTGAGCCACTTCTGCACGGCCGCCCGCACCTCGCCCGGCGTCACCGTGGCGATCGCCTGCAACTGCCGGCGATAATGCGCCGGATCGCCGGCATAGAGCAGCCCTTCGGCCAGCGTCGAGCCTTTGCCGCCCATCCCGCCGACCACTTCCAGCGCGGCGATTTCCTCCGAGACGATCCCCGTCGCCGCTCGCCGGACCTCGTCCGCCGTCGGCCCTTCCTTGAGGAATTTGGCGATTACCGCGTCGAACGCCGCCTCGGCCTGATCGCGCGATGTCCCCGGCTTCACATCCATCGAAGCGGAAAGAAAGCTCAACTGCTCGTGCGCCTCGTTCTCCGCCTCGACCCGGACGGCCAGTTGCTGGCCCCGGACCAGCGCATTGTCGAGCCGCGAGCTGGCCAGCCCGCCCAGCACCCGCATCCCCACCGCCAGCGCCGGCGTCTCCGCGTCGCCCTCGCCCGGGCCGGTCCAGATCCGGTAGACCCGGGTCGTCGCCACCCGGTCGGCCATCTCGCGCCTGAGCACCGCCGGCAGGGTCACCGGCCCGGCCTTGACCGGCTGCACGTCCGGCCCCCGCGCGATATCGCCGAAGTACTTTTCGACCAGCGGCCGGGCGACGCCCATGTCGATGTCGCCGGTCAGCACCAGCACCGCATTGTTCGGCCCGTAGTGGTCGCGATACCACTGCCGCACATCGCCGATGGTCGCCGCGTCGAGGTCGGCCATCGAGCCGATCGTCGCATGGCGATAAGGATGGCCGACCGGGAACAGCCCGTCGCCCAGCGCATACTGGACGAGGCCATAGGGCTGGTTGTCGTTCTGCCGCTTCTCGTTCTTGACCACCTCGCGCTGCTTGTCGAGCTTGTCCTGGGTCACCGCGCCGAGCAGGTGCCCCATGCGGTCGCTCTCGAGGAACAGGGCCAGCTCCAGCGCCCCCTTGGGCACGGTCTCGACATAGTTGGTGCGGTCATACCAGGTCGAACCGTTGCTTCCGGTCGAGCCCGCCGCCTCCAGCGGCACGTCGAAGCTCGGCGCGTTCTCCGATCCGCCGAAGAACAGGTGTTCGTAAAGATGGGCGAAGCCGGTCCGCCCGCGCGGCTCGTTCTTCGAGCCGACCCGGTAATAAGTGGTCACCCCGACGACCGGCGCCTTGCGATCGGTATGGACGATCAGCCGCAGGCCATTGGGCAGGGTCGCCATCTCGTAGGGGATCTGCACTTTCGCCACCAGCCCTGCCAGCGGCGCCGGCTTCACCGCGAGCGCCGGCTCGGCCTGCCCGGCCATGGCCGGCACGGCGGCAGCGAGCGCCATCGCCCCGGCCAGCAACACGCGGCCACGAAGGGAGAGGGGGGCGGAAAACCCGGTCATCGAACGATCCTGTCTGGCTGGGAAACCGGCCCCGGCGCGCAATCGCCAAAGACCGCAGTCGGGGTGATGGTCATGTGGTCGTAGCTTGGCACGAGCGCGACCCGGCGGCAATTCGCCCGCACATAGTCCTGCACCGCGTTCCAGGTGTGCCGGTTGACGGGAAAGTTGCGCGGGCTGAGCACCGTCACCACCGCACCGGGATGCCGCGCCAGCACTCGGTCCACCTCGGCATCGGTGTCGAGATGCGAGACATTGCGCTCGATCGCCTGGTTCAGGTGGTGGGTGAACACCAGCGGGCTCATGAACGGTCGGTCGGTCATCGCATAGAGCTGCAAGGGGCCGTCATAGACGAACAGCCCCCTGCCATGGTCATTCTGAACGACAGCCGAAGCGAGTGCCCGGGTCGATGCGATGGCATGGACATTCCACGCGCGGTCGAACGGGTCGTACCACAGCATTCCATTGGCGGCGACCAGGGCGAAGGCGACCAGCCCGCCCCGCGCCCGGGCAAACCCCAGCCCCGCTGCCGCGCACAGCGGCACCAGCCAGGGCAGGGCATAGTGCGGGAAGAAATGCGGCACGCTCGCCACGCCGGCCAGCCCCGCTGCCAGCCATCCGGCGAGGAACCGGCGCGGATCGGGCTCGGCCCATGTCCCGCGCCACAGCCCCCATGCGGCCACCAGCACCGGCACCGCCAGCCGCACCGCCATTGCCGCCGTGGCCCGCTGCAGCTCGCCGGCCGCCAATGGCGCCTTGGCCAGGTTGGACAGGACCATCGCCTGCCAGAATTCGCCGAAATGCCCGAGCCACCAATAGGCGAGGGCAAACGCGGCAAACGGCGCCGCGCCGACAGCGGCAAACCCCAGCGCCCGCCCGGCCAGTGCCGGCCAGGCCATCCCGCCGGCCCGCAGCCGCCACAACAGCCAGCCGCCCAGGAACACGCTCTCGAACACGCAGGTCTGCTTGATCGTCAGCGCCAGCCCGCATAGCCCCATCGCCAGCCAGCCCCGCCGCTCCCCGCCCCGCCAGACGAGCAGCGCCGCCAGCGCCACCGGCAGGTTGTAGAACACCGGGCTCTGGCCGGAAAACCCGTCCAGCGGCCCCAGCGTGAGCAGATAGGCCATGCCGGCCAGCAGGCCGCCCCGCTGCCGCCCGGTCCAGCGCGTGACGATCGCGCCGATCACCAGCGCGGTCAGCGCGGCAAACAGCGTCGCCGCCAGTTGATAGGCGATGACCGCGCGGGAAATCCCGGCAATCGCCCAGTAGAGCACGAACAGGCCCGGGGGCTTGCGATCCCAGACATCGACATAGGGCAGCAGGCCTTCATGCATCCGCTGCCCGACGAGGAAATAAAAGGCATCGTCCGCCAGCGCATTGGGATTGCCGAACACGCTCGCCCGCAGCCCGACAGCCAGCGACAACAGCGCCAGACCCTGGGCCAACGGACGCGTTGGACTCCCCGGCGCGAATCGCACCGAGCGGCGCTCGCTCATGGCTTTGCGTCGTGCCGGAATGGCCAGACCTTCATCGCAGACCGTTAACCTCTTTGATTTCCTGCGAACCCGCCCGTTCTTTGCACCGAGAATGCCACATGGCGCAATCGATGCGGCGGCGAACCGGCGCCGCGCCTCTTCGCGGCTGTCTCAAATCGATTGCGCATGGCAAATTTCGCAATTTTTGCCTCGTTCCGTCGCAGCGTGGCATGACTGCTCCCCTTGCCGGACGTCCGCAAGGAAAATGCCCCGGAAGGCGATGGAAGCTTCGACATGAGACCAAGGTATTAAATCAGACCAATTGGATTAACGGCGGCGGGGCGAAATTTACGCGTGATGTGCAGGCTCCGGTCGCCACGCTTGTTAGCCACTGAGCGTTAAATTCCAGACGGTCGAAATCCGCGCTGCCGCCACCCGATCCACGGAGCACTCATGTCCGCCACCGTCAACGATCTGCCTCGCATCCTCGATTTCTTCGAGATCGGCCCCCAGGAAGCCCGGAGCCTGCCCCGCCTGGGCCGCGCGGTGGAAAAGTTCGGTCCCAGGGCGCTGGTCCACCTCTACGAGAGCATCGGCGCGAACCCCGAGCTCGCCCGCCACTTCCCCACCGCCGCCAGCCGGGACGGCGCGCGCGAAAAGCAGCTCCAGCATTGGCGCACCCTGTTCGGCACCCCGCCCGATGCCCAGTGGCACAAGGCGGCTGACCGCATCGGCGAAGTCCACGCCCGCATCGGGCTGGAGCCGCACTGGTATATCGGTGGCTATGCCATGGTGCTGGAGGAGATGATCCACGGCCTCATCGGCCCCTCGCTCGCCGGCAAAGGCACCGCCAGGGCGGTTTCGGCCCTGGTCAAGCTGGCGCTGCTCGACATGAGCATCGCGCTCAATGCCTACTTCCGGGTCGAGGACGAGCGCCGGCTCGGCGTCATCGACAAGCTCGGCGCCGCGCTCTCCGCGCTGGCCGAAGGCGATTTCACCCAGCCGCTCGAACCCCTGCCCGAAGCCTATGCCCGCATTCAGGCGGATTTCGACGCCATGCACCGCCATGTCGGCCAGGCGCTTGCCCGCGTCGCCGACAGCGTCAGCGGCATCGAGAACGGCGCCGCCGAGATCGACCAGGCCGCCGCCGACCTTGCCCGCCGCACCGAACAGCAGGCCGCCAGCCTCGAGGAAACTGCCGCCGCGCTCAGCGAGGTGACCGAAGGCGTCCGCCAGACAGCGAGCGAGGTCGGCACCATGCAGGGCGCCATCGGCAAGGCGAGCGAGGAAGCCGGCGAGGGCCGCACCGTCGCCAACCAGGCCGTCTCGGCCATGGACGGAATCCAGCGTTCCGCCCAGGAAATCCAGTCGATCACCAACGTCATCGACGGCATTGCCTTCCAGACCAACCTGCTCGCGCTCAACGCCGGGGTCGAGGCCGCCCGCGCCGGAGAAGCCGGCAAAGGCTTCGCCGTCGTCGCCAGCGAGGTCCGGGCGCTCGCCCAGCGCGCCAGCGAAGCCGCCAGCGACATCAAGCGCCTGATCGAGGCGAGCAGCAGCCAGGTCACCGCCGGTGTCGGGCTGGTGCGCCGCTCGGGCGAGGCGTTCGAAGGCATCGCCACCAAAGTCGACGACGTCTCGCGCCTGGTCGCCGGCATCGCCGAACTGACCCAGCGCCAGTCCCACAATCTCGGCCAGGTCGATCTCGCCGTGCGCGAGATGGACCGCTCGACTCAGCAGAATGCCGCCATGGTCGAACAGAGCAACGCCGCCTCGCGCAGCCTCGCCGGCGAAGCGGCCGGGCTCAACGAGCAGGTCCGCCAGTTCCGCCTGCAATCGGAAGGTCACCCGTCAGCCGCGAAGCGACTGAACCGCGCGGCCTGAACACTGTCAGCCCCGCACGGTCAATAAGGCGGTTTGTCCAGTCCCTTCGGGCTGAGCGTGAAGACCTCGCAGCCCTGTTCGGTAATGCCGATCGAATGCTCGAACTGGGCCGAGAGCGAACGGTCCCGCGTCACCGCGGTCCAGCCGTCGTCCAGCATCTTCACCGGCGCCTTGCCGAGGTTGATCATCGGCTCGATGGTGAAGAACATGCCGGGCTTCAGCACCGGCCCGGTCCCGGCCCGCGCCGCGTGCACCACTTCGGGCGCATCGTGGAACAACCGCCCCAGCCCATGCCCGCAGAACTCGCGGACCACGCCATAGCGATGCCCCTCGGCATGGTGCTGGATCGCCGCGCCGATATCGCCCAGCCTGGCCCCGGGCTTCGCCTGCGCGATGCCCAGCATCAGGCACTCGTGAGTCACATCGACCAGCCGCCGGGCCTTCAGCGGCACGTCGCCGACCAGGTACATCCGGCTGGAATCGCCGTGCCAGCCATCGAGCAGCGGGGTCACGTCGATGTTGACGATGTCCCCGTCCTTCAGTTGCCGGTCCGAGGGAATGCCATGGCAGACGACATGGTTGATCGAGACGCAGCACGAATGGGCATAGCCGCGATAGCCCAGCGTCGCCGGCACCGCCCCGCCGTCAAGGGTCATCTGCCGGACGAGATCGTCGATCGCCCCGGTCGTCACGCCCGGCTGAACCATCGGCGCCACGGCGTCGAGGATTTCCGCCGCCAGCCGCCCGGCCTTGCGCATCCCCTCGAAGGCCTCCGGCCCGTGCAGCTTGATGGTGCCGTCGCGCAGCACGGTCTGGTCGTCGGTGACGATCTGGTATTCGCTCATCGCCCCCACATAGCGATGTTGCCCGGTTTTTGCGAGCGGTTAGCGACTGGCTGAAAATGCCGCGCGATAGTCCGGCCGCACCGCCGCCAGCACCGCCGCATCGACCGGCAGGGTGATCTCGTAATCCCCCTCGGCATATGGCCCGGCCTCATACGGCCCGACCAGCACGCCGATCCGGTCGAACGTCGCCTTGTTCGAGGAACCCAGGATCACCGTCGATGCCACCGGGTCGATGCACTGGTCGAACTCGTCGCCGCTCTTGCGATCGACCGGCTGGCCCCGCCGCTCGGCCCGCTGCCGGTCCAGCGCATCGCAGAACCGCGCCCGGATCGCCCTGGTGAGCGCCGCTTTCGCGGCGAACAGGTCGGCGATCGTGCGCTGCTTCCCGGTCGCCTTGTCCCACAGCAAGGCGGTATAGCCATGGTTGGGGTGCGCCCCGCCGGAAAAGTCGTAGAGCGTCGCCGAAAGGCTCAGCCACCCCGGCAGATCGGCCACCACCTGCCACTTGGTCTCCCGCTCGTAAGGGTGGAACGGAAAGCCGCCGCCCTTGGCCGCTTCCTGCCCCTCCCGCGCCGAGGCGACGACTTCCGCCCGCGCTTTCGCCAGTTCGCCGTCGAGCAGCGCCTTCAACCTCGGAATCGCCGCCGCCTGAGCCGGATAGGAATAGGCGAAACTGAACTGCTTCGTCTCCTCCTTGACCGCGCGCGGGCGGGCAGGGGAGGGGGGCGACCCGGGCATGGCCGTTGCCGCCGCGCTCGCAATGGCCTTTGGCTCTGTCTGCTCCGGGGCCGGCTTGCACGCTCCCGCCAGCATCGGCACCAGCACCAGCACGGTCAAAAATGCAGCCCGCATCAGCAAATTCCCTCTCGCCCTCGGCAGCACCACGCGGCTACTCTGGGACATGACCGAAAGCGAACCCGCCAACAAGCCCACTGACCTGATCAAAGCCGATCGCGGCGGCCCCGCCACCCTGATCCACCTCGTCGCCAAGGACACGCTGGAGCCCTGGCTCGCCCAGCGCACTCCGCTCCAGCGCGCCCAGCTCGCCGCGCAGAAGTTCAAGGGCGAGGGCTATTCCCTTGCCACCTTTCCCGAGGGCGATGCCTGGTCCGCCGTCATCGGCGTCGCCAACCCCGCCAGCCTCTCCACCTGGTGCCTGGCCAAGGCGGCCGAAAGCCTCCCCGGCGGCACCTATCGCTTGGCCGCCGAACACGATGTGACCACGGCGCTGATCGGCTGGTGCCTCGGCCAATACCGCTTCGACCGCTACCGCGCCGAATCCGAAAGCGAAGCCCCCCGCGTCCTCCTCACCCCGCAAGCGAAAGCCATCGAACCCGCCGCCGCCGAGGCCGCCGCCGTCATCCTCGTGCGCGATCTCGTCAACACGCCCGCCGAAGACCTCGGCCCCGGCGAACTCGAACAGGCGGTCGAGGCGCTGGCCAAACCCCACAAGGCCACCGTCCGCGTGACGAAAGGCGAACAGCTCGAACGCCAGTTCCCGATGGTCCACATGGTCGGCCGCGCCGCCGGCCGCGCCCACGCCCCGCGCATGATCGAACTCGAATGGGGCGACCCCGCCCACCCCCGCGTCGCCATCGTCGGCAAGGGCGTCTGCTTCGATTCCGGCGGGCTGGACCTGAAACCCAGTTCCGCCATGCTGCTGATGAAAAAGGACATGGGCGGCGCCGCCCACGCCATCGCGCTCGCCAAGCTCATCATGGGCACCGGCCTCAAGGTACGCCTCCACCTCCTGGTCCCCGCCGTCGAAAACGCCATCGCCGGCAATGCCTTCCGCCCCGGCGACGTGCTGCGCAGCCGCCAGGGCCTCACCGTCGAAATCGGCAACACCGACGCCGAAGGCCGCCTCATCCTGGCGGATGCCCTGACCCGCGCCGGCGAGGGCGCTGACGGTATCAGGCCCGCCCTCATCCTCGATTTCGCCACCCTCACCGGCGCCGCCCGCGTCGCCCTCGGCCCGGACCTCCCCGCCCTGTTCACCCGCACCGACGAAACCGCCCAGGCGCTGATGGAGGCCGGCAAGACCCAGGACGACCCCCTCTGGCGCCTCCCCCTGCACGATGCCTACCGCGAATGGCTCAAATCCGACATCGCCGACCTCAACAACGCGCCCAGCAACGGCTTCGCCGGCGCCTCGGTCGCTGGCCTGTTCCTCGACCGCTTCGTCCCTGAGGGCGTGGATTGGGCGCATTTCGACACTTTTGCCTGGCGTCCAAACCCCAAGCCCGGGCGGCCGAAGGGCGGCGACGCGCTGGGCCTTCGCGCGGCGTGGAATATGCTAAAAGCAAGATACGGGCAGTAGGAAGAAGATTCCGCCACGAGTCTTTGGTTGGTCAGGATCGACAAGCGATCCTGACGCGGTCCGGGGATGGTAAATCCCCGGCTTCCTCTTCCTGTCTTTCGAATCTCATGTCCCCCGCCCACTTTTTCCGCTAGGGGCCGCACCAACACCCAAAACCACCCGTGGCTTCCCATCGCGCCCTTCGCGAGGACCGCCCGATTCCGCCTGTCCGGAGATCAGTTTGCCCTTTCCCCAAGTCCCCCCCGCTCTTGCTGCCGCCCTCACCGCCAAGGGCTATGAAGAGCCGACCGCCGTCCAGGCCGCCGTGCTCGAACCCGAAGCTCTGGGCCATGACCTGCTCGTCTCCGCCCAGACCGGCTCCGGCAAGACCGTCGCCTTCGGCCTTGCCATGGCCGGGCAGTTGCTGGGTGAGGACGGCACCTTGCCGCACGCGGCCGCTCCGCTGGCGCTGATCATCGCCCCTACCCGCGAACTGGCGCTCCAGGTCAGCCGCGAGCTCGAGTGGCTCTATGGCGAGGCGCGGGGTCGCATCGTCACCTGCGTCGGCGGCATGGACAGCGCCAAGGAACGCCGCGCGCTGAACCACGGCGCCCACATCGTCGTCGGCACTCCGGGCCGCCTGCGCGATCACCTGGAGCGCGGCGCTCTGGACCTCTCTGCGCTGGCGGTCGCCGTGCTCGACGAGGCGGACGAGATGCTCGACATGGGCTTCCGCGAGGACCTCGAGGAAATCCTCGACGCGACCCCCGAAGGCCGCCGCACGCTCCTGTTCTCGGCCACCATGCCCCGGCCGATCGTCGCGCTGGCCAAGCGTTACCAGCACGAGGCGCTGCGCATCTCGACGCTGGACGAACGCCAGGGCCACGGCGACATCGCCTACCAGGCGGTCACCGTCGCGCCCAACGAGATCGAGCACGCGGTGGTCAACCTGCTCCGCTTCCACGAGGCGGAAACCGCGATGCTGTTCTGCGCCACGCGGGACAACGTCCGCCACCTTCACGCCACCCTGGTGGAGCGCGGTTTCGCCGCCGTCGCCCTGTCGGGCGAACACAGCCAGTCCGAACGCAACCACGCGCTGCAAGCCTTGCGTGACGGCCGCGCCCGCGTCTGCGTCGCGACCGACGTGGCGGCGCGCGGCATCGATGTCGCCAGCCTCAGCCTCGTGGTCCATGTCGAACTCCCGCGCGATGCCGAAGTCCTCCAGCATCGCTCGGGGCGCACCGGCCGGGCGGGCAGGAAGGGCACCGCCGTCCTCGTCGTCCCCTATCCCCGCCGACGCCGGATGGAGATGATCCTGCGCGCCGCCCGCATCGATGCCGAATGGGTGCCGGTCCCGGGCGCCGAGGCGATCCGCGAGCGCGACCGCGCCCGACTGCTCGAAAAGCTCGCCGAACCCTTCGAGCCGAACGATGAGGAAACCCTCCTTGCCGAGCGCCTGCTCGCCGAACGCGACCCCCGCGAGATCGCGCTGGCGCTCGTCCGCTCACTGCGCCAGTCGCTCCCCGAGCCGGAAGAGATGACCGAGCCGGGCACCGGCCAGAATGCCGGGCAGGGGGGCGCCAACCCCCACCACCGCGCCGGCTTCGAGGACACCGTCTGGTTCCACATGGATATCGGCCGCCGCCAGAACGCCGACCCGCGCTGGCTGCTCCCCGTCCTCTGCCGCCGTGGCCACATCACCCGCAACGAGATCGGCGCGATCCGCATTTCGGCCAACCAGACCCACTTCCAGATCCCGCGCCAGATCGCCGCCCGCTTCCAGTCCGCCCTGCAGCGCACCGCCCGCGACGGTGCCGAGGACGAGACCGGCATCCACATCGAACTGGCGCCGGACAGCCCGCGCGAAGCCGCCCGCGACAACGCGCGTGACGGGGCCAGGCAAGGGCGCGGCCACCCCGCCGGGCCGCGCAAGCCGCATCGCAAGGGGCCGGCGAAACGGCCCGTCCGTTCCTGATCCGGCGTCCGGCCGAGCCTCAACCTGCTTTCGCCGGCAGGCTCTCCAGCAGCGCGCGGGTCGATGCCACGGCCTCGGCCAGCCGCTGCGCGATCGGCACGCCGGCCAGTTCGCGGGCCAATTCGGGAATTTCGAGGCCGACCACCAGGTCGCGCGAGAGGACCGCCAGCAGGTCCCGCAAGGGCAGCTCGCCCTTGCCGGGCGCCCGGCGCTCGGTCATCGCCTCGGTCATGTAGTCGGGATCGAGCGGCACCAGCGGCACGTCGCACAACTGCACATAGCCGATCCGCGCCGGATCGACCGCCGCCAGATCGGCGACCGAACTGCCCGAGCGGAACAGGTGCATCGCGTCCACCAGCAGCCTGAAGTTCGCTTTGCCGACATGCTTCAATGCGGCGAGCGCCGTCGGCAGGTCGGCCACCGTCAGCCCCGGAACGAATTCCGTCACCACCTCGTCGATGCCGGCTGCGGCGGCCAACTCGCAATACTCTGCATACTGGTCGAAGGTGCGGCCAAGGTCCGGGTCCATGCTGACGACATTCGCCCGCACCGCGCCCAGTTCGCGCAACGCGTCGAGGTCCTTGGCACGATCATGCACGCTGCTGCCGGGGAGGACCATGCCGCATTCCGCCAGCGAGATCGACACGCCGCGGTCGCGTAGGGCCGCCTTCATCTCGCGCCGGAGCGCCGAGTCCTCGGTCAGGTTGTAGATCGGGCGGCCGGCGGGATTGACCGGGCTTCCCGAGACCGCGCAGGAAATGAACCGGCACCCCGCATCGGCCGCCGCGCTGACGAAATCCACCGGCGGCAGGTTGAACACGGTAAGGAATTCGATGCCTGTCCTGTCCAAGATCCTGCTCCATCCGCCGCGGAGGGTCTGTTGTCCCGCTGGCAAGCCGGCAGGCTAACATGCCCGTGCGGCAAAGCAAATTGTCCTCCTCCCCCCAGGACAGGCCGAAGGCGGCGCGCGGCGGTGAGACCGCCAATCGACAATCGAACGCTGGCTTGCTAAGCGCCCGCGCACTTGCAGACGGGACAGAATTTTGACCGAAGCCACCGTTATCCCCGGCGTTCCCCTTGGCCAGCTCGCGCTGCTCGGCCCGGCCGAGAAACTCGACGCCGCGCATTGGCCGGTGCGGGGCGACCTGGCGCATATTCGCCTGGCCGGGCGTTGTTTCGTTCCCCACTATGCGGTGCCGATGGCGCACCGGCTGATCGCCGCCGCGCCCTTGCGCCGGACCGCTCACCAGGAGGGCGAAGTGCTCGACCAGCTTGCCGCCGGCAGCCATTTCGACGTGCTCGACATCGCCGGGACCTGGTGCTGGGGCCAGGTGGCCGGCCCCCCCGGGCAGGAAGGCTGCGTCGGCTACCTGCCGCTGGCCGTGGTCACGGCGCAAGCGGGAGTCCCGGCATGACCGCGCGGGTGTTCATCGACGGTGCCGCCGGCACCACCGGCCTCGAGATCGCCGACCGGCTGGCGGGCCGCGCCGAGTTCGAGCTGCTGATCCTCGACGATGCCAGCCGCAAATCCCCTCAGGCCCGGCAGGACGCGCTCCGCGCTGCCGACTTCGCCGTGCTGTGCCTGCATGACGATGCTGCCCGCGAAGCCGTGGCGATGGCGGAGGGCAGCAAGGTGCGGATCATCGACGCCTCGACCGCTCACCGCGTCGCGCCGGGCTGGACTTATGGCCTGCCCGAGGTCACGGGCCGCGAGGCGGTCGCCAACGCGGCCCGGGTCGCCAACCCCGGCTGCTATCCGACCGGGTTCATCGCGCTGCTGGCGCCGCTGGTTCGTGCCGGCCTGCTGCCGGCGGACTGGCCGTACACGGTCAATGCGGTTTCCGGCTATTCCGGTGGCGGCAAGGCGCTGATCGCCCGGTTCGAGGAAGACGCGGACATCGCGTTCCGCACGTATGGCCTGGCCATGGGGCACAAGCACGTGCCCGAGATGCAGGCCTATGCCGGGCTTGCCCATGCCCCGGTGTTCGCCCCCTCGGTCATCCCGGCGCATCGCGGCATGGTCGTCGAAGTGCCGCTGCCACTGGCCGCCATGCCCGGCGCGGCAACGCCCGAAGCGCTGCGCGATTGCCTCAAGGCGTTCTATGCGGACAGCGCCGTGGTCGGCGTCTGCGAAGAGACCCCGGACGAACTGCTGCTCCGTCGCTCGGCCGCGCCGTGGGACGGGCTTGCGCTTTCGGTGTTCGCCGCGCGTGACGGCACCCAGGCCCGCCTCGTCGCCGTGCTGGACAACCTCGGCAAGGGGGCGAGCGGTGCCGCCGTGCAGAACCTCAACCTGATGGCCGGCCTGCCCGAAACCGCCGGGCTCGAACTGGCCAGGGAAGCGCCGGGCGATTCGCCGGCGTCGGCCTGACTCAGTCCGGGGGAAGGGCCTTGCCCAAATCTTGGGCAGGGTTTGATCGAAATCTGTGCAGCCCTCCGGAAATTCCCGCTGAAGACACTGCAACAATCTGCATCGGTCCCCCGCAAACCCCTGAATCCCCGGTTTTCCCATCGCCGCTTTTGGCCTAGGAAAGAGCTGGCCAAGTCTGGCACGATTCTTGAAGTTTCGTTAACCGGCGCAGGCACGCAGGTCCTGCGGGAAAACGCACCGCCCGCTGGTGCAATGCCCGCAGCAACCCGGCAGGGTCAGGCGAAAAACAGAGGGATAACGCTGGCGTGAAGAAGATCGAGGCGATCATCAAGCCGTTCAAGCTCGATGAAGTGAAGGAAGCGCTGCACGACGTCGGCGTCTCGGGCATCACCGTGACGGAGGCCAAGGGCTTCGGCCGCCAGAAGGGCCACACCGAACTCTATCGCGGGGCCGAATACGTCGTCGATTTCCTGCCCAAGGTGAAGCTCGAAGTCGTCGTCAACGACGACCTCGCCGAGCGCGTGGTCGAAGCCATCGCCAATGCCGCGCAGACCGGCCGCATCGGCGACGGCAAGATCTTCGTGATCCCGGTCGATACGGTCCTGCGCATCCGCACCGGCGAGCGCAACGAGGACGCCATCTGACAGTTCCACCGGGGCCTGCCGCCCCGGCCGAAAGCGATGTGCGCGCCTGGAGGGGTCGGGGCGCGCATTTCCACTCAGACTTCTGCCCCTTTCCCGCCGGTCCGCCGGTCCGGGTCTTTGGAGAACAACGCGAAATGGCAACTGCAGCAGACATCCTCAAGCGCATCAAGGACGAGGAAATCGAGTGGGTCGATCTGCGTTTCACCGACCCCAAGGGCAAGTGGCAGCATCTGACCATGGTCGCCGCCCTCCTGGGTGAGAGCGAGCTCGAGGATGGCCTGATGTTCGACGGCTCCTCGATCGAGGGCTGGAAGGCGATCAACGAGTCCGACATGATCCTCAAGCCGGACCTTGACGCGATCTACGTCGATCCGTTCTCCGCCACCCCGATGCTGATCCTGATCTGCGACATCGTCGAGCCGTCGACCGGCGAACTTTATGGTCGCGACCCCCGCTCGACCGCCAAGCGCGCCGAAGCCTACGTCAAGTCCGGCGGGTTCGGCGACACCGTCTACGTCGGCCCCGAAGCCGAGTTCTTCGTGTTCGACGACGTCCGCTTCTACGACGGCTACAACGGCAACGGCTTCTCGATCGACGACATCGAGCTGCCGACCAACTCCAACAAGCAGTACGAAGGCGGCAACCTCGCCCACCGTCCGCGCGCCAAGGGTGGCTACTTCCCGGTCGCCCCGGTGGACAGCCTGGTCGACGTTCGTGGCGAGATGGTCTCGACCATGATCGAGATGGGCCTGCCGTGCGACAAGCACCACCACGAAGTCGCCAGCGCCCAGCACGAACTCGGCCTGACCTTCGGCACGCTCGTCACCACTGCCGACCGCATGCAGGTCTACAAGTATGTCGTGTGGCAGGTCGCCGCCAACTACGGCAAGACCGCGACGTTCATGCCGAAGCCGATCAAGACCGACAACGGCTCGGGCATGCACACCCACATCTCGATCTGGGACAAGGGCAATCCGCTGTTCGCCGGCAACGGCTATGCCGGCCTGTCCGACACCTGCCTCTACTTCATCGGCGGCGTCATCAAGCACGCCAAGGCGCTGAACGCCTTCACCAACCCGACCACCAACAGCTACAAGCGGCTGGTGCCGGGCTATGAAGCCCCGGTCCTGCTGGCCTACTCGGCCCGCAACCGCTCGGCCTCGTGCCGCATCCCCTATGGCGCCGGTTCCAAGGCCAAGCGCGTCGAGTTCCGCTTCCCCGATGCCATGGCCAACCCCTACCTGTGCTATGCGGCACTGGTCGCGGCGGGCCTGGATGGCATCAAGAACAAGATCCACCCGGGCGAAGCCATGGACAAGAACCTCTACGACCTGCCGCCGGAAGAGCTGGCCGAAGTGCCGACCGTCTGCGGCTCGCTGCGTGAGGCGCTCAACGAGCTCGAAGCCGACCACGAGTTCCTGCTCGCCGGCGGCATTTTCACCAAGGACCAGATCGAGAGCTACATCGAGCTCAAGTGGCCGGAAGTGATGCGCTGGGAAACCACGCCGTCGGCGGTCGAGTTCGACATGTACTACAGCAACTGACCGGGTGCCGCGCCGGCGACGGCGCGGCGGCCCTGTTGCTTGAAACCCGGCGGAGGCTCAGCTTCCGCCGGGTTTTTCGCATCGAAAGCAGTGCCGCCTGGAACTTTATCGGCCGGTCCGCGTTTCCTCCCGATGACCCGAATAACCGGACATCACAGAAGGGTTGCCAGAATGCTGTTGCTGATTGCCGCTGCACTCGTCGTGGTCTGGGCGCTGTCCTTTGTCGTGTTCCATGTGACCGGCGCGCTGATCCATCTTCTGCTTGTTGCCGCGATCATCGTCGGCGTGTTCCGGCTGTTCCAGCCGCAGGCCCCGGGAGACAAGCTGCGGTGAGTGCTGCGAACGGGGAGCGGCAACAGCCCGATCAATAATCCTTGCTGACTTTGGCGTTGAGGCTCTGCCGGCCCACCGTCGATACCGTGCCGAGCAGGGAAAGCCAGCTGGTCACCCGATACTCGATGCTGGTGGCCGAATAGCCGCGCCCATCGGTGACGATCTCAGCATAGACGCGCCGCCCGAGATACTTGCCCGCCGCCACGCCCGTCTGCCGGTTCAGCGTGGGATCGGCATTTACGATCCGCAGCCGGTCCAGCCCGATCGCCGAGCGCAGCTTGTTGATCGGGTCCAGCCCGCCGCCGCCATGCAGCGATGCCAGCGCGGCACCGAGCTGCAAGGCTTCGGGCGCCGAAATCTGCGTGATCGAATCGCCGAACAGCAGGCGGGACAGCAGTTCCTCCTCGGGCATCGCCGGGATCGAGGAGAAGTTGACCTCCGGCCGGAGCGATGTTCCGCCGACCGTCACCGTCGCGCTCAGGCCGTTTATCGCGGACGTCGCGGCGATGTCGAGGCGCGGGTCGGGCGGGCTGGTGCCGTCGAACTGCAGTCTTCCCCGCGTCAGGTCGAAGCGCTTGCCGGCGAACTCGTATGTGCCCTGCACCAGCAGCGCGCTACCGGCGATCGCTGGCGCATCGACCGTGCCGCGCAAGTGCACGTCCGCGCCCCACTCGCTGTCTATCCCCAGGCCGGAAACGCGGATGCGATTGGGCCCGGCGGCATCCACCAGGAAGCGCCACGGCATCGCCCGCACGCTGGCCGGCGCGACGTCGGCGCCGCGATTGATCTCCTTCGTCGCGATGTTGGGCAGATCCGCCGCCACTTGCGACCGGCCCAGCCGCCAGCGGGCCGAATCGATCGCCAGGCGGCCGGCGATCGTGCCTGCTGTTCCATCGGACATGATCCTCAGTGGCCCGGTGGCGGCCAGGGCCAGATCCGGCCGGGCGAGAAGCATGGCATTGCGCGCGCCCAGCCGGATGTCGAACGACGGCCCGCGACTGGTCGAAAGCTCATCGAAGCGGATACTGCCGCTTCCGGACACCTGGCCATTGCCGGCCGTCTGCCCGGTCATCGTGTCGAGCGTCAGCTGGGAACCGGTGAACCGTCCCTTCAGGCTGACCTGGTTGATGTCCGTGCCGGTCAGCGCGCTCTGCAGCCGCAGTCCGCTGCCGGCCAGCGACCCCCGGATCGCCGGCTCGTCGAGCGTGCCGCCGATGTCGGCGGCGACCGCCAGCGGTCCGGTCAGATCGAAATGCTCGATCGCCATGAGCCGCCAGATCGCGTCGGCCGGCCCGTCGTAGCGCAGTTGCGCGAACAGCGGCGCCGCCCGCAGCCGGTCGTCCAGGTCGCCCCGGGGCGCCAGCATGCCGACTTGCGCCTGGAGCCGGCCGCGCACCTTGCCGCCTTCGCTGGCCACGGCGCGGGCCTGCAGCATGGTGGCCGAGAGCCGGCTGACCACAGCCAGATCGATCGGGCGGGAGGTCAGCACCAGGCCTGACCGGGTCAACCCGTGCAGCAGCAGCCGCGCCTCGGCGGTCGGCAACCCTTCGCGCGGCTTCTGGTAATGAAACAGGCCGGTGGCGGTCCCCCCCAGGCCGAGATCGGCGAACACCACGTCGCCGAGAGCCAGCGGCATCGTGTCGAGGGCCAGATCGAGACTGCTGGCGCCGGGCGAGAACAGGCCGGAGGCCACCGCCCGCCCGCCGGCGAAGTCGATCTCGGTCGGCGCCAGTCGCCAGCCGCCCGCTTCGGCGGCAAAGCGGGCGCGGCGCGGCATCAGGATGCGCTGCCCGGCGTAGTTGCCGCTGGCGACCACCGCCAGCCGGCCCGGGGCGACGTCGCCCAGCACGGCGAGTTCGAACCGGCTGCCGCGCCGCCCGCTCAGGGTCGCCGTGACCTGGCCCACGCCATCGTTCAATTGCAGCTTGGCCGCCATCCGGCCGAGAAACAGCCGGCCCTTGCCGATGCCGGCGCCGTAGAGATTGCCGGTCAGCGTCGTGTGGCCTCGGGCGAGCAGGCCATGGGCCTCCACGCGGCCCTCGCCGATGACCAGCGGCCGCTCCCCGCCGAAACTGGCATCGCGCAGCGCCAGGTTCAGGTCCAGCCCCTGTCCGCCGCCGCGTGGAACCAGCGCCAGGGTGCCGGCAACGCCGCCGCCGGCCAGGGCCAGGTTGCCCTCGGCGCCGTTCGGCAGCAGGCGCACCTGCCCGGTCACGCCCGTTTTCCACACGGTGAAGCGGGTCACGTCGATGCGTGCCGGCGCGCCGTCCGGCAGGGCGAGGGCGAGCACCCCGGAAAAGTCGCCGAGCGTCGAACGGCCCTGGGTCTCGATCCGCAGGCCCGTTCCCGCCGGGGCCAGCGCCACCTGCATGTCCCGCACGCCGGCGACCGGCCAGGGATCGGCGAACACCAGCGTCGCATGGGGGCCGTCGCCTTTCAGCGTGGCTTCGACGGTGAAGCTGCCATAGCTTGCCTGCCGTCCCTTGCCGGAAACCGCCGTCGCACCACCCAGCGTGCGGCCGTTCAGCGCGAGGGTCAGCAAGCTGCCCTCGATCCGCACCGCGTCGAGCAGCAATGGCCGGCCGCGCCCTGCGGCGATGCGCCCGGAGAAGCGGATATCTTCGCCCGCCAGATTGGCCAGGGTGCGATTGTCGAGCCGGGGCAAACGCCCGGTGAGGTCCAGCCCGAGCGACCACGGCAGGCCCTTGCCGAATTTCAGCACGCCGCGCGCGTCGGCATTGGCGGTGCCGATGCCTGCGAGCCTGATGCCGCGCGCGGTCAACGGTCCAGCCACGGCAAAGCCGCCCCGGGCGAAATCGCCGCGCAGCGCCAGCCGCGCGGACAGGCCGGGAAACGCCAGGGCAAGATTGTCGGCGCTCACCCGGCTGCCGGCCAGCACCAGCGTGCCGTTGGCATGGCCGCGCACGAGATGGGGGTCCAACCGCGCGTCGCCGGTCCGCACGCGCGCCACGGCCATGTGCAGCGGCAGGGCCCAGCCGGCCTGCGTGCGGCTGACGGTGGTGTGCCCGTCCACCCCGTCCAGCACGGTCCCGTCCAGAGCGATCAGATCGGCCGCCAGCCGGATATCGCCGGCCAGTCGCGGCAGCGGCCCGTCGAGCACTGCCTCGCCATGCAGGCCCAGGGCGCGGTTGCCCGGCCCGAGCGCGCCGGGATCGGTGATCCGCCCGGCGATGGCCAGGTGCCGCAGCGCATTGGCGCCGAAGTCGATGCCGCCGCGTGCCGCCCAGCGCGATGGCGCCCCGACCGCTTCGACATGGCCGGCGAGCACGTTGTCGGCCAGCCGGCCTTCCCCGCTCACGTCGAGCGCCGGGCCGAGCAGCCGCCGCATGTCCAGGCTGGCGACCGGCCCCGGGAAAACCTTTCCTGCCAGGGTGAACAGGCCGCTGCGGTTGACCAGCCCGATCGCCGCCAGCCGCTGCCCGTCCTGTTCGGCCAGCATCGCGCCGCGCCACTGCGTCCAGGTGCCCTTGCCGCCGATCCGCACCCGTCGGCCGGCCGACGCCCCGGTCATGGCCGCCAGCAGGCCGCCTTTCGGCGCGGCATAGTCCAGCCCGAGATCGAAGCGGTTGGCCGGCTCGTCGGCATCGAGCCGCGCCAGCACCCGGTCCCCGCCCCCGGCCGTCCCGTCGAGCCGAACCAGCGCCCGCCTGCGGGCGATCTGCACTTGCGCCCGCAGGTCGATGCGCCGTTCCACGCCGATCACCGCTTTCGCCAGCGTCAGCCGCTCGATCGCCAGCCGGTCGATCCTCACGTCGAAATCCGGCAGCAGCGGCCCGGAAGGTTCGGTCACACGGAACGCCGGCACTCGCAACAGCACCCCGCGCTCGGACCGCAGCGAACGAATGTCCAGCCCGCGCGACCACCATGCCAGCGGTCGCCAGTCCACTTTCACCGTCGGCAGCCGCAGGAACACGCCCCGGGTATCGGAAACCGCGACGTCGTCGAGCTGCATCTCGCCATAGACCGAGCCTTCGATCCGTCCGATCCGCACTTTCAGCCCGGATTTCGCCTCCCACCCGGCCAGCGCGTCCGCCACGGCCCGGTGGCCGATGTCGCTGTCCAGCCCGATCACCCCGATCCCCGCGAGCGCCAGCAGGATCAGCGGCACCGCCAGCAGATACTTGGCGATCAGCCATCGCCATCGCCGCCGCAGCGGAACAGGGGCCTCACTGCCGGGCGCCGCCTCGTCTGCCATCAGAACGCCTGTCCCAGCGCGACATAGACGCCGATGCGCGATTCGCCTTCTCGCCGCCCGAGCGGCGTGCCGAGGTCGATCCGGATCGGCCCGAACCCGGTCTGGTAGCGCAGCCCGAGCCCGGCGCCGAGGCGCATGTCCGCAAAACGCGGGAACGCCGCGCTGTCCGCCCCGCCGGCATCGAGGAACGGCACGACCGATAGCGCCCCGCCGAACAGCCCGGTCTTAACCCGCGCCTCCAGGCTGAACTCGTAGAGCGAACGCCCGCCGGTGAAGATGGCCTTGCCGGTGGCCGGGTCGGTTCGCGTCGGCCCGACCAGTTCATAGCCATAGCCGCGGATCGAGGCGCCGCCGCCGGCATAGAACCGTCGCGAAGGCGCGATCCGGTCGATGTCCGTCCCCGGCATCGCGCCCAGCCGCACCCGCCCCGCCAGCACCAGGGCATCGCTCACCGGCTGATAGGCGCTGGCATCGAACTGCACCCGCACATAAGGCGCCTGCTGCCCCTGCGACAGCGCCATCTCCGGCGAGGCCCGCAGCGCCGCCCGCCACCCCTTGCGCGGGTCGAGCAGGCTGTCGGAATAGTCCAGCGCGCCGCGCAGCGGCACCGCCACGGTCACATAGCGCGTCCGCTCGGACTGCACGCCGTTCAGGATGCCCTCGCGCTCCTCCGAAGCTTCCGCCTCGAACCCCAGCGACCAGGTCCACGGTTTCTGGAACAGGAGCGTCGTCAGCCGTTCGAACGTCGCCGAAAACGCCACCTTGCGCGCGGCATAGGCGGTGAGATTGGCGTTGTTGGCATAAAGGTCCACCGTCAGCACGCGATCGCGCCCGCCGAAGTTGTTGCGGCGAAAGGTCACGCCGGCAAGCTGCTCGTTGGTGCCGGCGACCCCGCGCACCCGCACCAGACCTTCCGGCGGGAGGAGGTTGCGATGCTCCCAGCTCGCCTCGACGCGGAATCCTTCGCCGGTGTCGTAGCCGATCGCCCCGGCGATCGTGCGTTGCGGCGCCTTGGCAATCGTCACGCCGATATCGGCGATGCCCGGTAGCCCCGGCACAGGCGGGGCGACCTCGTGCGGGGTGACGGTCACGCTGGAGACCAGCCCGGTTGCCAGGATGGCCTTGCGCAAATCGTCGACCTGTCTGGTCTGCCACAGATCTCCCGGCCGGAACCGGGCGATCCGGGCGAGATGGCGGCCCGAAAGATAGCGCGGCAGCGAGCTGGTGACTTTGCCGAAGCGGTATTTGCCGCCGGTCGTGACCGGGAGGGCAAGGTCCCCCTCCTCGCGGCGATGGTCGACCAGCAGCGATGGCTCGCCGAGCCGGGCAAACGGATAGCCGCTCTCGCCCAGCGCGGTGGCGAGGTGCCCGGTTTCCGTCGGCACCGCATCGGCGTGAAGCGGATCGCCGGGGACGATGGCGAAGCTCTTGCGCAACCCCGGATAGTCGGCCCCGGTCCCGGCCAGATCGCCGAGTTCGATGGTGCCGAAGCGGAAGCGCGGCCCCGGCGTCACGTCGAACCGCACCCGCACCGCAGCTTCCGTCCCGCCCGGCAGGATGCCGGCCACGGTCTGCACGACCTCGCCCTGGTAATAGCCGTAAATGCGCAGCAGCCGCACAAGCAGCTCGCGGTCGGCGCTGGCCCGCACCGCGACCTGGCCGGCATTGTCTTGTTCCTTGCCGGACAGGCTTTCCAGGGTCGACAGCGAACGGAACCGCGCTTCGAACTCGCTGCGTTCGGGAAAGGTGTCGGCGGCGCCCGGATAGGCCAGCCGGTAATGCGCTGCCCGGTGTTCGGCCGGGGTGGCGTTGCCGCCGCCGCGCCGCTTGCGGGCCGGCTGCGGCAGCTCGGCCACCGCCTCGGCCAGAGTCTCGGCAAGATCGGGTTCGGGTTCGAGCGACGCGAACCGGGGCAGCGCCAGGTCCGCCTCGCCGTCCGGCCAGACAAGGTCCAGTTCCGGCAGTTGCGCCAGCGGTGAATCGGGGCGCAGTTCGACTTCGGGCAGAACGATCACGGGAGTCGACCCGCCGGGAGCAGCGGGCGCAGAACTCACAGAAGAAGCCGGTGCCGGGGCTGGGGCCGGCGTGGTGCCCGCCCAGCCGGCCGGATCGGCCACCGCCTCGTCGGGAATCAGGTCGCGCAGTTCCGGATCGACCGCCTGTTGCGCCGTCGCCGGCACCGCCAGCCACAGGCAGGCGAAGGGGATCGCTGCACGAAGTCGCCGGGCACTGGTAGCGATGGTGGCGGTCAAGCGCTTCCCCGAATCCGAAGCCGACGCCTTCCCGTTTCCCGTCACGGCGGGTGGATCACGTGGCGCTGCGCAGGTCTTCGGTATATCGCGGGAGGTCGCCGGCAGCGAAGCCGTCCTTGCTGAGGCTGTCGCTCCCGGTCAAGCCGTCCTTGCCGGCGCCGCCCGGAATCGGCAGGTCGTTGCGACGGGTCGCGGCGGTGCCGGCAATCAGGCGGGCCTGCTCGGCCTCGCCGAAACGCTCCCAACCGTCCCGGCCAAGCCGTTCGAGCGGGCGATAGCGCACTTTGTACTGCATCCGGGCCGAACCATCGACCCAGTAGCCGAGGTAGACATACGGCAGGCCCTCGGCCGAGGCGCGGCGGATGTGGTCGAGGATGATGTAGTTGCCGAGGCCGCTGCGGCCCTGTCCGGCTTCCCCGGCGTTGTCGGGCTCGTAGAACGAATAGATCATCGACGGGCCATCGCCCTGGCGGTCGGTCAGGCAGGCGCCGACCAGGCGGCCCGGCCTGTCACCGATGGCGGGTTCGCGATATTCCACGACATAGCTGGTCACCGGCGTGTGCTCGACCATGTCGGCGAAATCGATCTCGTCCATCGCTGCCATGCCGCCACCCGGGTGCCGCACGCCGAGGTAGCGCTGCAGCAGCTCGAACTGTTCCGCGGTCGACCAGGGCTGGCAGATCGTGGCGACGAGATCGTCGTTGCGCTTGAGATTGCGGCGCTGGGTGCTCGATGCGCGGAACTCGCCGGCGACGACCCGCACCGAAACGCAGGCCGAACAATCGATGCAGGACGGACGATAGGCCACCGTCTGGCTGCGGCGGAAACCGATTCGCGACAGCGCGTCGTTCAGTGCATCCGCGTTCGGCCCCTTGAGCTCGGTGAACACCTTGCGCTCGCTCCGGCCCGGCAGGTACGGGCACGGCGCCGGGCTCGTCACGAAGAAACGGGGAAAGCGAACCGGAACCGTCACGTGTCGTGTTGTCCTCTGGCGTGGGGGCTGCCGGGGCGGCGCCACGGACTCAGGAGTGCCTGCAGCCCCAAATATGCCTTCGACTTGGCAATGGTGAAAGTGTTTTAACCACGATTCATGGTAAACCCGGCCGGATTGGCCTGCCGGACCATTCCCGGACGGATCGTTGCGGGAACGCGGCTCAGCCGCGCCGCAGCGAGCGACCGGATTTCCGCCCCGAAATCGTCATGACCTCGTAGGCGTAGCCGGCCTCGTCGAGCTCGTGGAGCAGTGCTTCGTAGGCGTCGCCATCTCGGATCTCGTATTCGATCTCGGTCTGGGTGCTCTTGGCCGACAGCACGCCGAAGATCCGCTGGTGCGAAACCTCGATGATGTTGGCGCCATTGCGGGTGAAGATGCCGGCGATTTCGTAGAGCGCGCCAACCTTGTCGTCGAGCAGGACGCTGATCCGCCCGATCTTGCCGGCGCGCGCCAGGTTGCGCAGGATGACGTTGGCGAGGAAGCGCTGGTCGATGTTGCCGCCCGAGAGGATCACGCCGATGTTGCGGTCCTTGAACTCGGGACGGAAATGGCCGTTCTTGGCCGGCAGCAGCGAGGCCAGCCCGGCCGCGCCGGCGCCCTCGACCACGGTCTTCTCGATCTCCAGCAGCAGCGAGATCGCCTCCTCGATCTTCGGCTCGGCGACGATCCGCATCTCGTCCACCATGCCCATCACGACATGGCGGGTCAGCCGCCCGGGATCGACCACGGCGATGCCCTCGGCGATGGTGTCGCCGCCGCCGCGCGCGGTCTCGTGGTTCTTCAGCAGGTACATCGCCGGGTACTGGCTCGACTGCACGCCGATCACCCGGACGTCCGGGTTGATCCCCTTGGCCGCGACGGTCACGCCGGAAACCAGGCCGCCGCCGCCGACCGGCACCACCAGGGTATCGAGCTGCGGCGCATCTTCCAGCATTTCCAGCGCGACCGTGCCCTGGCCGGCCATGATCATCGGGTCGTCGAACGGATGGACGAAGGTCAGCCCGCGCTCGATCTCCAGCTTGCGGGCATGGCCATAGGCATCCTCGAACGATTCGCCGTGCAGCACGACATGGGCGCCATGGCCGCGGGTCTGCTGCACTTTGACGATCGGCGTGCGGTGCGGCATGACGATGGTGACGGGAATGCCGAGCCGCCCGCCGTGATAGGCGAGGCCCTGGGCATGGTTGCCGGCCGAGGCGGCGATGACACCCTTGGCCCGCGCGCCCGGGTCCATCGTCAGGAGCTTGTTGAGCGCGCCGCGCTCCTTGTAGGCGGCGGTGAACTGCAGGTTCTCGAACTTCAGCCAGACATTGGCGCCGGTGATGTGCGACAGCGTGCGGGACAAAAGCGTCGGCGTGCGCACGACACTGCCGCGAATGCGTTCGGCGGCGGCGCGGACATCGTCCAGCCCGATCATCCCGCCGGCGAGCGAGGCGGCGGCGGCAAGATCGGCGGAGGTCGCTTGGTCTGTCATGATGGCGAGGGCCTTATCGCGAACGCGCGCGCGAGGGAACCGCTTTCGGGTGCGGCAGGCACGAGCGGGAACGCCTTTCGGCAGGCCGCCAAATCGTCTAGAGCCTGCGTCCATGCAGCAGACCCTGACCAACGTCTCGATGATCGGCCTCGGCGTCATGGGCGGGCCGATTGCCCGCCACATCGGTCGGGCCGGGTACAATCTCACCGTCTACAACCGCTCCCCCGCCCGGCTCGATGCCTGGCAGGCCGCGCACGGGGATATCCCCGTGCGCGTCGCCTCGAACCCGGCCGAGGCCGCCGAAGGGGCCGACATGGTCATCACCTGCGTCGGCAACGACGATGACCTGGCCGATGTCGTGCTCGGCCCCCAGGGCGTGTTCTCGGCGCTGAAGGGCAAGGGCGTGTTCGTCGATCACACCACGGTGTCCGCCCGCATTGCCCGCCAGATCGCGGTCGAGGCGCGCGACCTCCAGGTCCACTGCATCGATGCGCCGATGACCGGCTCGCAGATCGGCGCCGAGAACGGCACGCTGACCCTGATGTGCGGCGGCCGCGCCGACGCGATCGAGGCGGCCCGCCCGGTCATGGAGGTCTATTCGAAGCGCATCGTCCATGTCGGCAGGGCCGGTGCCGGCCAGCAGACCAAGATGGCCAACCAGATCTGCATCGCCGGCATCGTCGCCGGCCTGTCCGAAGCCCTGCGCATGGCCCAGGCCTCGCACCTCGATCTCGCCAAGGTCTACGAGGCGATCTCCGGCGGCGCGGCGCAATCGTGGCAGATGGACAACCGCTGGGCCTCGATGGCCGAGGACCGGTTCGACGCCTTCGGCTTCGCCATCGACTGGATGCGCAAGGACCTCGGCCTGGCGCTGGACGAGGGCAGGGGCCTCGGCGTCTCGCTGCCGATCACCGCGCTGGTCGACCAGTTCTACAGCGAGGTCCAGGCCATCGGCGGCGGCCGCCAGGATACGAGCGCGCTGGTCCGCCGCCTGCCGCGAAAGGGCAACGGGTGAGGCTGCGGCTGCTGGCCGCGGCGCTCGCTTTCCTCGCCACCCCCGCTGCCGCCGACACCCTGATCGACAAGGTCGATGGCCTGACGCTCGATGCCAAAGGCCGGCCGGAACGCTTCACCGGCCTCGTCATCGGCAACGATGGCCGCGTTGCCGCCGTGCTCCATGCCGGGGACAAGCGCCCCCGCGCCGATTTCGCGGTCGATGGCCGCCATCTCGTGCTGCTGCCGGGGCTGATCCTGCGCGACAGCCGGCTGATGGCGCTGGCGCTCGCCACCGTCACCCCCGCCGGCGTCGATCCCGCCGCCCTGCCGCCGCCCCGGCCTGAAGACCGCGACCTCGCTCTGGCCACCCTGCAGCCGGTGCTGCTGGCGCGCGGGATCACCACCGTGACCGACATCGGCACGACCATCGAGGACTGGCAGGCCTACCGCCGCGCCGGCGACGAAAGCCGGCTGGCGCTGCGCATCGTCGCCTATGCCGCCGGCACCCCGGCGATGAGCCTGATCGCCGGCCCGCGCCCGACACCCTGGCTCTATGACGATCGCCTGCGGCTGGCCGGTGTCGCGCTGGTCGCCCCCACGCCATTGGGTCCGGCGGGCGAGGTCCAGTTGAAGAACCAGGTCAGCCGCGCGGCGATGGACCATTTCCAGGTCTCCGTTCGCGCCGATGCCACCGTCGAGCCGCAGGTCCGCGCGGCTTTCGCCGAACTGGCGCAGACCTACACCGGCGACCGCCGCTGGCGCATCGAGGCGCCGACTGCATCGACGACGACTCCACTGGCCGCGATCGGCGGCGCGCTGGACCGTATCCAGGCCCTTCGCACGCTGACCGTCGATGCTGCGCGCGATGCCTTTGCCGATGGCCGGCTCGGCCGCCTCACGGTAGGCGCCCGCGCCGATTTCATCCTTGTCGACCGCGATCCCGAGACCGCCGGCGCGCAGGAATTCGCCGGCGCCCGGGTCATCGAAACCTGGGTTGGCGGACGCCGGGCCTGGGGCGCCGCCGCTGCCAATGCTTCCTCCAGCGAAGGCCGCTAGAAAAGGCGGCCCGGCAGCATGTGCCGGGCCGTGAGGAAGCGACCTTCTTGCTGTTTTCCGCCCGGCAGACGAGGGGGGCAGGCCGGGCGGGGTAGGGGCAGTTCAGCAGACAGGCCGGAAATCCGACTGGAGCGGCCAGCGATCGAGCAGGCTGTCGAGCACGATCTGGCCGATCATGTTGGCAAAGGCGCAGCCGACGACGCCGCCTTCCCACCAGACGACCTCGGCTTGCAGGGCCTCCAGGCCCGGCAGGGTCAGCCAGCAGACCATGCCGGTCCGCATCCGGTTGAGCGAATTGGCGCTGAAGCCGGAGAGCGAGATGTCGCGCAGCACGGTCTGGAAGCCGCGTCCGCCCGATGGCCGCAGCATGGCCGGGATCTGCACGCGGATGCGCTCGGCCGAACGGTCCTCCTGCGCGGCCCGGTCATAAAGGCTGAACCCGGGGCCAGCGATGATCATGGGTCTGTTCATGCCGTCATTCCTTGCCGATTCCTTTCCGGAACCCTGCCAAAGAATGACCGCGCCCGGTTGCCGGGAACCTAGCGGACGGGGTTAACCGTTTCGCGGTGCGGGCTGGCGAACTGTTCACCAACCAGCTTTACCAGCCGCTCCGCGACGACCTCCGGCGGCTTGACCGAAGCCGGGTCCTCGCCCGGATAGGCATTGGCCCGCATCTTGGTCCGCGTCGCGCCGGGGTTGACGATGGCCACCCGCACCGGCGCCAGGTTGCGCACCTCCTGCGCGTAGCAATCGAGCAGGACTTCCTGCGCCGCCTTGCTCGCGGCATAGGCGCCCCAGAACGCGCGCGGGCTGGTGGCGACAGTGCTGGTCAGGCCGATGACCACGGCATCGGCACTGCGCCGCAGCAGCGGGTCGAACCGGGCGATCAGCGCCTGGGTCGCCAGCACGTTGGTGGTCAAGGCCTTGCCGAACGCGGCCTGGTCGATGTCGCCCACCGGGGTCAGTTGCGGCAGGATGGCGGCGGCATGGACGAGCACGTCGAGCGCCGGCCAGCGCCCGGAAATCGCCGCCGCCAGCCGGGCGATCGCGTCGGTCTCGGCGAGGTCCATCGGCGCGATCGTCGCCGAACCGCCGGCGGCGTGAATCGCTTCCTCGACCGCTTCCAGCGCCTTGGCATCGCGCGCGGTCAACACGACATGCGCGCCCTCGGCCCCCAGCGCCAGGGCCGTCGCCGCGCCGATCCCCCGGCTCGCGCCGGTCACCAGCGCCAGTTTCCCCGTCAATTCGGCCATCTCAGACAGCCTGCGCAATCGGCAGCACCGCCTGCTCGGGATTTTCCTTCTCGATCTGGTCGGTCAGCCGGGTCGGATAGTCCCCGGTGAAGCAGGCGTCGCAATAGCGCGGCGTGTCCGCATCGCGCTTCGCCTCGCCGACCGCGCGATAGAGCCCGTCGATCGAGACGAAGGCCAGGCTGTCAGCCTTGATGAAATCCGCCATCGCCTGCACGTCCATCCGCGCCGCCAGCAGCTTCGAACGCTCCGGCGTATCGACCCCATAGAAGCAGGAATGCTCGGTCGGCGGGCTGGCGATGCGCATGTGCACCTCGGCCGCGCCGGCATCGCGCATCATCTCGACGATCTTCATCGAGGTCGTCCCACGCACGATCGAATCGTCGATCAGCACGATCTTCTTGCCTTCGACCAGCGCCCGGTTGGCATTGTGCTTGCGCTTGACGTCGGCATGGCGCGCACCGTCCGAAGGCTGGATGAAGGTGCGGCCGACATAGTGCGAGCGGATGATCCCGAGTTCGAAGGGAATGCCCGATTGCTGGGCATAGCCGATCGCCGCCGGCACGCCGCTGTCCGGCACGGGAATGACGAGATCGGCCGGCGCCGGCGCTTCCTTGGCCAGCTCGACGCCGATCTGCTTGCGCACCGAATAGACCGAATTGCCGCCGAGGACCGAATCCGGCCGGCTGAAATAGACATGCTCGAAGATGCACGGGCGCGGCGCCGGGCTGCCGAACGGGCGGTGGCTCGAAAGAATGCCGCGATGATCGACCTGGACCAGCTCGCCCGGCTCGATCTCGCGGACGAATTCCGCGCCGACCACGTCGAGCGCCACTGTCTCGCTGGCGAACACCACGGCGTCGCCGATCCGGCCCATGACCAACGGCCGGATGCCCTGCGGGTCGCGGCAGGCGATCATCCCCTCCGCCGTCATGCAGATCAGCGAATAGGCCCCCTCGACCAGCCGCAGGGCATCGACGAAGCGGTCGAGCAGGGTCGGATAGCGCGAGGTCGCGACGAGGTGGATGATCACCTCGGTGTCGGAGGTCGACTGGAAGATCGACCCCTTGCGCACCAGGTCGCGCTTGAGGTGAGTCGCATTGGAAATGTTGCCGTTGTGGGCGATCGAGAACCCGCCCGAGGCGAGATCGGCGAACAGCGGCTGGACATTGCGCAGGCCGGAGCCGCCGGTCGTCGAATAGCGGACATGGCCCGAGGCCATGGCGCCCGGCAGCTCGGCGAAATCGGCATTGTTGGCGAAGACCTGCGCGACATGGCCGATGCCGCGCCGCGAATAGAACTCATGGCCGTCGAAGCTGGTGATTCCCACCGCTTCCTGGCCCCTGTGCTGCAGGGCATGAAGCCCCAGCGCGGCCATCGCCGAGGCATCGCGCGAACCGATGACCCCGAAAATCCCGCATTCCTCCTTCAATTTGTCATCATCGGCGCCGATATCCCACGGCGTACGGTCGAAGGAGGGCTGGCCAAAGGTCATCGCGTGGGCTGCTCCATGGCGACCGGCCCGGATATGCGGGAAAGGGCGGCGCGGCTCGCGCGGCCATGTGGCGCGGGACAGGGGGAAACGCAAGAGCCTTGGGGTCGTTCCCGGCGTCGTCTGTCGCAAGGCGGGAAGGTCGGGGGTCCGTCCTCCATGGCGATCCCGGCCTGACTCCTTCTGTTCCCCCTGTTGACCCACATGCGGAAACCTTGTTGAGCGGCTGTGCACAACCGTGTGCACAACCCGCTACCGAAAGGCCGCCGATGAGCGATGAAGACTACGTCTACGACGAGGAGTCCGGCGAATGGCTCCCGGCGAGCGAACTGGCCGCGAAACAGGCCCTCGCCAGCACGGTCGAAGTCCGCGATTCCGTCGGCAATCTCCTGACCGATGGCGACCAGGTCACGCTGATCAAGGATCTCGAGGTCAAGGGCGCCGGCCAGACGCTCAAGCGTGGCACCCTGATCAAGGCGATCCGCCTGACCGGCGATCCGCAGGAGATCGACTGCAAGTTCGATGGCATCAAGGGCCTGGTGCTGCGCGCCGAATTCGTTCGCAAGCGGTGATGGCGCCGATGGTCAGGGCGCTTTTGCCGCCGTGACCATCGCGTCCCATCTGGCCCAGGGGATTGCCCGCCCGGGCCAGGCAACGCGGGCAAACGGCCACGCCGTTTTCACCCAGTGCCGCGCCCACCGGTACAGCTCGCGATCGAACCCGGCGTCGTATTCCGCCTTGGTCACCCACAGCCGCGCGACCGCCTGGAAGCCCGGCACCGGGCTGGGCGAGAGATAGAAGCTGCCGCGCTCGCGCGACCCGTTGGGGGTCAGCACGCCATAGGCGAAGGATTCCCGCCGCTGGAACCGGCCTTGCTCGGTCTCCATGTCCAGCATCGCCTCGGCGTCGGTGATGCCGGCATGCGGCCATTGCGGGCTGCGGGAAAACGTCGTCTGCAAATGCTCGATCGACGACATGTAGGCGTCGTAGTCGATCCTGACCAGCGCCGGGCCGAGCGGCACCAGGTGGAAGCCTTTTCCTTCCGCCCGCGTGGGCGGGTCGAAGCCGGCTGGCACGAACGCCGGTGCGGGATGGCCGGCGGCGACCGGATCGGGCGCTTCGGCCCGCGCGGGACATGTGGCCAGCGCCAGCATGGCTGCTGCGCCCAGCCTGATCCAGGGTGCCACCGTCCCGGCTCCTCGCTCCGTGGCGCCGCGAATCGACACCGGCGCCATCTTGCCGCCGGCACCCGGCCCGGGCACCCCGAGTCTCGCTATGTCCGCCATCGATCCGGCCACTGCCGCGACGCAATGGTCCTCCATCGACCGGACTCGGCGAGGCGGGGCGCCCGTTCCGGCTCAGACCACTCCGAACGCCAGCATCGCATCGGCGACCTTCTTGAAGCCGGCGATGTTCGCCCCGCGCACGTAGTCGCAGTAGCCGCCGCCTTGCTGGCCATATTCGAGGCAGCGGCCGTGGATGCCGGCCATGATGTCCTTGAGCATCTGCTGCAGGTCCTCCTCCTTCCACGAGCGCCGTTCGGAGTTCTGGCTCATCTCCAGCCCCGAAACCGCGACGCCGCCGGCATTGGAGGCCTTGCCCGGGGCATAGAGCAGCCTGGCCGCCTTGAACACGTGCACGCCTTCCAGGTCGGTCGGCATGTTGGCCCCTTCGGAAACCGCGATGCACCCGTTCGCCACCAGCGTCCGCGCGTCCGCGCCGAGCAGTTCGTTCTGGGTCGCGCAGGGCAGCGCGAGGTCGCATTTCACGCCCCACGGCGTCTGGCCGGGATGGAAGGTCGCGCCCTTGAACGCGGTGACATAGTCCTCGATCCGCCCGCGCCGGTGGGTCTTGTGGGTCTTCACCCAGTCGATCTTCTCCTGGTCGAAGCCATCGGGATCGTGGACGAACCCGCCCGAATCCGACAGCGTCAGCACTTTGCCGCCCAGTTGCACGATCTCCTCGGCGGCATGGGTCGCGACGTTGCCCGAACCCGAGATCACCGCGGTCTTGCCGGCGATGCCGTCGCCCCGGGTCGCCAGCATGGCGTCGAGGAAATAGACCGCGCCATAACCGGTCGCTTCGGTGCGGATCAGCGAGCCGCCCCATTCCAGGCCCTTGCCGGTCAGCACCCCGGTGAACTCGTTGGTGATCCGCTTGTACTGACCGAACATGAAGCCGATCTCGCGCCCGCCGACGCCGATGTCGCCCGCCGGCACGTCCACGTCCGCGCCGATGTGGCGGTACAGCTCGGTCATGAAGCTCTGGCAGAAGCGCATGATCTCGCGGACCGACTTGCCCTTGGGGTTGAAGTTCGATCCGCCCTTGCCGCCGCCCATCGGCAGCCCGGTCAGCGCGTTCTTGAAGGTCTGCTCGAACGCGAGGAATTTCAGGACGCTTTCGGTGACGCTGGGGTGAAAGCGGATGCCGCCCTTGTAGGGTCCGATGGCGTTGTTGTTCTGCACCCGCCAGCCGCGCTGCACGCGGATGTTGCCCTGGTCGTCCTCCCAGCAGACGCGGAACGAGACTACGCGGTCCGGCTCGGCGATCCGCCGCAGGATCTGCTGGGCGTGATACTCTTCCTTGTCCTGGATGAAGTCGAAGATGTCCTCGGCCACCTCCTGCACCGCCTGGACGAACTCGGGCTGATGCGGATTGCGCCGCTTCACGCCTTCCATGAACGTGTTGAAATCGACGTGGTCGGCAATAGCCATGGCCCGTTCTCCCCTGTCAGCTGGTTGACAATCCGGCTGTCTCTTCGGGCGCGCGCAGCACCCTCTTTTGCAAACGGGTATCATGCGGGGGGAGGGGTGGCGAGGGAGAATGTGCTCGGGTTCGGGGCCACTGCCGCGCCGTCACGCCAGGGTCACGAAAACCTCCGCCTCGATCACCCACTCGCCGCCGACTTCGCGCCATTTCGCGCTGTATTCGCCGCTGGCGACGAGGCCGCCGCCGTTTCCCTCCCAGCGCCCCAGTTCCACCGCCACCGGTTCCACGCGCGATACGGCGATCCGCTCGGGTGTCCGCACATAGACCATGCGCTCCCGCGCGGCGAACTCCCGCTTCCAAACCCGAAGCTGTTCCGCCCGGCCGGCGATCACCATGCTGTCGCTGCCGGTCACCAGGACCGCCTGCTTCGCCAGCACGCCTGCGATGGCCCCGGCATCCCCCTCGGCGATGGCCCGGTTGAACCCGGCCCGCCGTATCCTGATGGCCAATTCCGCCGCCACATTGCCGTCAGCCAGGTTCTCCATGCGTCAGACCATCGCCAGGCGATCGCCGTCGGCCCGGCGGAACGAGTCCGGATCGGCTGCATCCCACCACCGCGCCAGCATCGGGTCGTTGCTGCCGGCGACAAGTTCGCCGGGCCGGGCGAAATGATAGAGTTCGTCCACCTGCCGCATCTCGGCGACGTTGATCCGCTGTCGCATATGCGAAGGCCTGAGATCCGATGGCGAATCGAGCCCCGCCGCCACCACGATCTCATGCAGCGCGCCCAGCGTCGCCTGGTGAAACCGCGCCACCCGGGCCGCCTTCTCCTCCACCACCAGGCCGCGCTGGCGGGCCTGGGATTGCGTGGCGATCCCGGTCGGGCACAGGCCGGTGTGGCATTTCAGCGATTGAATGCAGCCGATCGAGAACATGAAGGCGCGCGCCGCGTTGCACCAGTCCGCGCCCAGCGCCGCGTTGATCGCCATGCCCGCGCCCGAGGTGACCTTGCCGCTCGCCGCCAGCCGCACTTCGCCCTTCAGGCCGGCGCCCACCAGGGCGTTGCGCGCCATGATCAGGCCTTCGCGCAGCGGCATCCCCATGTGGTCGGAAAGCTCCTTGGGCGCCGCCCCGGTCCCGCCTTCGGCGCCGTCGATCACCATGAAGTCGATCATGATGCCGCTCGCCAGCATCGCCTTGGCGATGGCGAACAGTTCGTGCGGCAGGCCGACGCAGAGCTTGATGCCGACCGGCTTGCCGCCGGCCAGCTCGCGCAGCCGCGCGGCGAACTCGACCATCTCGCGGGGGGATGAAAACGCCGAATGTCGCGCCGGCGAAATGCAATCGCGCCCCAGGGCGACGCCCCGCGTCGCGGCGATCTCCGGCGTCACTTTCGCCGCCGGCAGCATCCCGCCATGCCCAGGCTTGGCGCCCTGGCTCAATTTCAGCTCGATCATCCGCACCGAAGGATGCGCTGCCCGATCGGCAAATCGCGCCGGATCGAAGTGCCCGTCGCTGTCCCGGCAGCCGAAATAGCCGGAGGCCACCTGCCAGACGCAATCCCCGCCATGTTTCTCGTGATAGGGCGAAAGCGCGCCTTCGCCGGTGTCGTGATAGCACCCGGCCTGTTTCGCCCCCAGGTTCAGCGCCTCGATCGCCTTGCCGCCGAGCGCGCCGAAGCTCATGCCGGATATGTTGAGTCGGGAGGCCGAATAGGGCCGGCTGCACTGGCTCGAACCGACCAGCACCCGCATCTCGCGGTCGGCATCCGGGTTGGGCGCCATCGAATGGGCCAGCCACTCGTATTCTTCCGAGTAGACATCGAGCTGGGTGCCGAAGGGATGGGCATCCGCGTCGCCATGGGCACGGGCATAGACCAGCGCGCGTTCCTCATGGCTGAATGGCCGCCCGTCGAGATCGCCTTCAACGAGATAGGCCCGCGAGAATGGCCGCAGACTCTCGAACAGCCAGCGCAGCCGGGCCGACGCCGGATAGTTCCGCCGTAGGCTGTGCGAGACTTGCGCCAGGTCCGCCAGCGCCAGTAGCAGCAGCGGCACACCCGGCGCCAGCAGCCAGAGCCATTCCCGGTTGCCGCTGCCGATCCGCGCGGCAATGCCGGCCAGGCACAGCGCAATGGCGAACCACAGCACCCCGTTGCGCCGCCATGGCTGGTCCGAGAACAGCGCCCTCACCAGCGCCGCGCCGGTGCCCCGCGCGCCGGTGCCGGCGTCGCGCGTGCGCGCCGCTGCCAATCCACGTTCAGCCATCGCCACCCCTTTCACGTCCCCGTGACAGAGTCACGCGGGCAGCGTGCCGTGTAAAGCAATTCCTTGCGGGCCAGCGATGAACAGGATGTCCGAAGCGGGATGATGCCGGTCAGGCGCGGCTGCGCGCTTCGCCCGGGCTCAGGCTGACGACTTGCGCGGCCTGTGCCTGCAGCCGGTTCCAGATGTCGAGCGCGGCGATCTTGTAGCCTTCCGCGAGCGTCGGGTAATTGAAGCTGTTCTCGACGAAATAATCGACTGTGCCGCCGAGGTTGAGCACCGCCTGGCCGATGTGGATCAGCTCGCTGGCGCCTTCGCCGATGATGTGCACGCCGAGCAGGCGCCGCGTCTCCCGGTCGCAGATCATCTTGAGCACGCCGTAGTCCATGCCCATGATGTGCCCGCGCGAGGTCTCGCGAAACCGGGCGATGCCGCACTCGTAGGAGATCCCCGCCGCCCGCGCGTCCTCTTCCGACAGGCCGACGCACGAGAGTTCGGGCACCGAATAGACCCCGTAGGGTGGCCGCTGGTCGTCGCACACGGTCGCGGCGCCGAAGGCATGGCAGGCGGCGGCCCGGCCCTGTTCCATCGAGGTCGAGGCAAGGCTCGGGAACCCGATCACGTCGCCGGCGGCGTAGATATGCGGTTGCGCGGTCTGGAAGGTCTCGCGGTTGACCGACAGCCGCCCGCGCGCGTCGGCTTCCAGGCCGGCCGCCGCCAGGTCCAGCTCGGCGGTGGCGCCGACACGGCCGGCGGTGAACAGTACCAGTTCGCTCGCCACCTGCCGCCCGTCCGCCAGCATGCAGACCGGGTTGCCATTGCCGGCGAACCGGATCCGCTCGACCTCGCCGTTGAGCCGCAGCGCGATGCCCCGGTCGCGCATCAGGTGGACGAGATGGTCGACCACCTCGCGGTCGAGGAATTCGAGCAGCCGGGGGCGCGGGTCGATCAGGGTCACGGGAATGTCGAGCACGCTGAAGATCGTCGCGTATTCGACGCCGATGACTCCGCCGCCGACCACGGTCAGGCTGCGCGGGATGCGGGGGTTGAGGATGAAGTCGTCGCTGTCGACGACGGTATCGCCGTTGAACGGGATATTGGCCGGGTGATATGGCACCGTGCCGACCGCGATCAGCACTTTCTCGGTCTCGATGGTCTCCTCGATGATCCGGCCGTCGATGTCGCGGCTGACGATCACCGTATGCGGATCGGCGAAGCGGCCCTTGCCGACGCAGACTTGCACGCCGTTGCGGTTGAACTGGTGCTCCAGCACGGAAACCTCGTGCTCGAACGTCTTGGCCATGCGCAAGGCAAGGTCGTCCGGGCAGATCGATGCTCTGGCGCGATAGCTGCGACCGTAAAACCCGCGCTCGCGCCAGCCCGAGAGATTGAGCGCGGTCTCGCGCAGAGTCTTTGAGGGAATCGTGCCGGTGTGCACCGACACCCCGCCGACCTTGTGCCGGTCATCGACGACGAGGACCGACCGCCCCAGCTTGGCCGCCTGGATCGCCGCCCGTCGCCCGGCCGGACCGCTGCCCAGCACCACCAGATCGAATCGCCCCATCCGCCGTCTCCGACTGCTTCGATCAGAGAACGGCGCGGCGCGGCATAAATCAAGGGAAATTGTGCGACGCAGCAAGGCGGGGCCGCGCCCGGGGGGCCGGCGACCGGCCGCATCCAACGAAATGCGCCGGCCGTGAATGCAAAATGGTTGTGCTGGGCCGGAAACGGCGGTTAGGCTCCCATGGCCGGACGGGGAAGGCACCAAGCGACCCGCCGGGAGCAAATTACAGCGAATTTCACAGGAGAAGATGCGTGGACCAATCGATCGAGGGCCGCAGGATCGTGCTGACCGGCGCGGCGGGTGGCATTGGCGCAGGCGTGCTGCGCGGCCTCGCCGCGCGCGGCGCCCGGATCGCGGCCATCTACAACACCGCCGAACCGGCGCCGGAGCTGGAGCCTTTGGCCAGGTGGTGGCGCTGCGACCTGTCCGACCGCGCGGCGGTCAACGCCCTGTTCGACGAAGTGGCCGAGGCGTTTGGCGGGATCGACGGCCTGGTCAACATCGCCGGCAAGTGGATGCCCGGCCCGGTGGACGATGTCGACGACGCGCAGATCGACCAGATGATCGCCGCCAACGTCAAGTCGGCAGTCTACACCAACCAGGCCGCCTGCCGGCTGATGCGGCCCAACGGCGGCGGACGTATCGTCAATTTCGGCTCGGTCGAGGGGCTGGAGGGCAACACCCATTCGCCGGCTTACGCCACGGCCAAGGCGGCGGTCCACGGCTGGACCCGGTCGGCGGCGAGCGAGTGGGGCAAGTATGGGGTCAACGTCAATTGCCTCGCCCCGGCCATGCACACGCCGCCGTATGACCGGATCCGTTCGTGGATGACGCCCGAGCAGCTGGCCGAGCACGACCGCTACATGGCCCAGCGCATCCCGATCGGCGGCAAGCTCGGCAATGCCGAGGAGGATTGCACGCCGCTGGTCGCGTTCCTGGTCAGCGAGGGCGCCCGCTTCATCACCGGCCAGCTCATCGCTGTCGATGGCGGATTGCGGATGATCGGCGCCTGAATCCGCGCCGCAAATGCATGAGCACCGGGACGCCGGATCCAACCGGCGCCCGGAACACGAAGGAGAGATCGGTATGGACTACGCAGCCTACGTGGCGTCGCTCAACAGCGGCCGCAATGCCGAGTTCATCAACGAATGGTTCACTGAAGATTGTGTCGTCGACGGTGGCGGCATGCCCGCCCATGGTCGCGAGGCGTTCATCGCCCAGCTCGACGTGATCCGAGATGGCGTGCGCGAATACGCCCGGCCGCAGCGGATTGCCCAGGCCGGCGACACCCTGTTCGCCGAACTGGATGTCGATTTCATCGCCGAGCGCGATCGACCCGATTTTCCGATGGGGCCGCTGCGCGCCGGCGAAACCCTGACGATCCATTGCCATGTCGTCTACACCCTGCGCGATGGCAAAGTCGCGGGGATGCACAACATGTTCTGGCAGCCCGGCTACGGGGTGACCAGGCAGGGCGCGCCGGCCTTGCAGCCGGCCTGACGCGCGCCGCCGTCGCCGCAATAAAGCGGCTGTCCGGTGCCTTGACCTACAGGGTGATCGGCACCGGCGCCTCGCCCGAATAGTCATAGAAGCCCCGGCCGGTCTTGCGGCCCAGCCACCCGGCCTCGACCAGCTTGCGCAGCAGCGGGGAGGGGCGGTACTTCGGGTCGCCAAAATCGGCGTGGAACACCTCGGAGACTTCCAGGATCGTGTCCAGCCCGATCATGTCGGCGAGGCTCAGCGGTCCCATCGGGTGGCCGGCGCCGAGCTTCAGGCCGGCATCGATGTCGGGGATCGAGGCCAGCCGCTCCTCGACCGCGAAGCACGCCTCATTGAGCAGCGGGATTAGGATGCGGTTGACGACGAAGCCCGGCCGGTCGGCCGCGACGATCGAGGTCTTGCCGGTCTTGTCCCCGAAGGCGCGCGCCACGGCCAGGGTGGCGTCGGACGTCGCCAGCCCCCGGATGATTTCGAGCAGGGGCATGCGCGGTACGGGATTGAAGAAGTGCATGCCGATGAAGCGGTCCGGCGCCGTCGTCGCCTGGGCGAGGCGGGTGATCGAGATCGACGAGGTGTTGCTCGCCAGCACCGCGTCCGGTCCCAGCACCTTGCCGACATTGGCGAAGATCGCCCGCTTGATCTCCTCGCGCTCGGTCGCCGCCTCGATCACCAGTTGCACGGCCGACATCGCCTCGACCCCGGCCACCGGCACGATCAGCCTGACCGCCTGGTCGCGCGCCGCCTGCTCGATCGCCCCTTTTTCGACCAGCTTGTCCAGCCCGGCGGCGATCTTCGCCGCGCCCTTGTCGGCCAGTTCCTGCGAGACGTCCGAGAGCATTACGCCGATCCCGGCCTGGGCGGCGATCTGCGCAATGCCGATTCCCATCTGCCCTGCACCGATGATGCCAACCGTTTCCATGTCGCCGACCTTTCTTGCCCGATTGAACCGACCCGGAGGCGCGACGGACCACGCGAATCCCCGCAGGCGCGAAACCTGTAGAATGCGACGGCAAAGAATGGGACCCGGTTTCTCGCCTTATCGATGTCGTGCGACGGCACCGGACAGATCGTCGCGGCCGATGGCAGGTCGCACGGTCACCGCTACCGGACCGGCCGGACGCGTGGTGGCGTCAGGGGGAGGGGGAAACCGCCTTCTCCCTGGCATTTTCCCACCTCATGCCAGCCACTTGCCGAACCATTCCGCCGCAGCCGGCACCATCACTTCCCGGGGCGTGGTGATCAGATCCTTCCATGGCCCGATATCGTCGGGATTGGCGAAGACGACCGGCTTCCATTCGCCGTCGATGGTGGCGAACAGGTTGCTGGCAGCATCCTCCGGCAGTTGCGGCACCGGCACGCCCGGCGGCAGGTTGGCCGGGGTCCGGCCTTCGGCGAAGACGGTGCCGATTTTCTTCGCAAGGCGCTGGAAGCTCTCGGTCCAGGTCGTGCTGATCATCAGCGTGCAGGCATCGACTCCGTGACGTTTCAGTTCGTACCACAGGCCTTCGCCCAGCAACATGCCGTATGCCTTGGCGGCGGCATAGCTGACCCAGAGATGCTGCCCGACACCGGCGGAGAGGGACGAACACACCACGATGCCGCCGCGCCCGCGCGCCTTCATCTCCCGCCCGAAGTGATGGGTCACGCGGGTCAGCGCGGTGACGTTGACGGCGATGTTGTTGAGGTGCGCGTCGAGATCCTGCTCGATGAATTCGCCGTAGGGTTCCGCCGCGGCGACATAGGCGACGAAGGCGACCTCCTCGCCCCCCATGCCCGCTTCGATGCGGGCGATGACGTCGTCAGCGCCGAGATCGAGCGCCATGGTCCGTGTCTGGACCCCATGCGTCCGTTCGATCAGCTCCGCCGTTTCTGCCAGCGGCCCGGCTCTCCGGGCGGCCAGCGCGAGGTTCATGCCACGGGCGGCAAGCTCCATGGCGATGGCCCGGCCAACCCCTTCCGATCCGCCGAGCACCAGCGCCCATTTACCGTAGCGTGCGGCATAGTCGATCAAGGCATTCTCCCATCGTCTCGATTCTGTGCGAATCCGTTGGCAAAAGAGTGCGCCCGCACCGGCCCCTTGTCCAGCTACCCTTCGACCATCAACCGATAACCGACGCCCAGTTCGTTGCAGATCAGGCGCGGGCGGGATGGTTCCTCCTCCAGCTTGCGGCGCAGGCTCCGCGCCGCGACCCTCAGGTATTCGACATCGCTCTCGTGCCCCGGCCCCCATACTGCCGACAGCAGGTGGGCGTGAGTTACGACCTTGCTGGGCCGCCGGGCCAGTTCCGCCAGCATGTCGTACTCGCGCGGGGTCAGGTGCACCTCCACCCCCCGCCGCCGCACCTGCCGCGCATCGAGGTCGATCTCTACCTCGCCGGCGACGAGCCTGGGTTCGGCGGCCGCCTGCCGCCCCCGGTCGCGCAGCGCCGAGCGGATTCGCGCCAGGACTTCGTCGGTATCGAACGGCTTGGTCACATAGTCGTCGGCGCCGAGATCCAGCGCCGCGACCTTTTCGGAGGTCGCATCGCGCGCGGAGATCACCAGGACGGCGACGCCGGCGGAGTGGATCAGCGGCACCAGTTCGAGCCCGTCGCGATCGGGCAGGCCGAGGTCGAGCAGGACGGCATCGGGCTTGTCGACATGGACCGATGCCAGCGCGCTGCGCGCGTCGGTCGCCTGCAGGGCGCGATAGCCGGCGTTCGCCAGGCAACCGGTCAGCAGCCGCCGGATCGAAGGCTCGTCATCGACGACGAGAATGGTGATGGCTCCGGGCGGGTGGCCGGTCATGGCATGATGCTCCCTTCGATCAGCCGGTCGCGCGGCACGGTCACCACGAAATCGGCGCCGCGCCCGTCCGGCCGGTTGCCGGCGCCAACGCCGAGCCCCATCGCCTCGGTAAATCCCTTGACGATCGCCAGCCCGAGTCCGGTGCCGCCGGCCCGGTCCGAACCTTCGAGCCTGGCAAAACGCTCGAACACCCGCGTCTCGCTCCCCGGCGGCAGGCCCGGCCCCTCGTCCAGGACATGGAGCGCCAGGCCATCATTGTCCGCATCGGCTTTCAGCACGATCGGCGTGCCCGGCGCGCCATATTTGGCGGCATTGTCGATCAGATTGATCAGGCAGTGGTGCAGCAGGTGCGGATCGACCCGGACGAACGGCAGGTCGGCGGCGATCTCGACGCCGATCGGGCGGCCTGCCAGGCTCGCGCGCAAGTCGTGGAGCGCCGACGCCACGGCCTCCGCCAGGTCCACCGCCTGTTCGCTGCCGTCGAGCGCGCCCGCCTCGATCCGGGCCATGTCCAGCAGGTTGGCGATGAAGCGGTGCAGCCGGTCGGCATCGCCCCGCGCCGCCGCCAGTTGCGCCGCCTGTTCGGCCGAGGCCGGCACGATGGTCTGCAGCGAGGCGATGACCGCGGTCAGCGGCGTGCGCAGGTCGTGGCTGACCGAGGACAGCAGGGCCTGGCGCAAACGGTCGCGCTCGCGGACCCGGGCCAGCGCCGCCATCTCCTCGGCCAGCGCGATCCGCTCGAGCGCCAGCCCGGTCTGGTCGAGCAGGCTCATCAGCAGCGGCACCATGTCCGGCTCCAGCGCCGGCCCGGCATCGGCCCGCGCCACGCCGAACACCGCATGGACCTTGCCGTCGGCGCCGATCGGCTGGAACAGCCATTCGCAGGCGGTCAGCGTGTCGGAGCCGCGCCCGGCCGCCTCGCCCTGTTCGAAGCACCACCGCGCCGCCGCCAGTTCCAGCGTCTCCAGCACGGGCACGCGCGGCCACCCGGCCTCGGCCCGCAGCCCCTCGCCATCGCGGCCGACCAGCACGGTGTCCACATCCAGCAGCCGGCCGATCTCCGCGCAGGTCATTTCGCCAAGCCCGGCCCGGTCGCCGATCGCGGTCAGGTGGCGGGCATAGCCGGCGAGCAGGTTGCTCTGCCGGGCGCTGTGCCGTGCCCGGATCGCCTGCAGCCGGACCTGTGCGGCGAGCTGGCTCGACGCGATCGCCACGCCGAGCAGCACGCCGACGCTCACCACGTTCTGCGGGTCGTCGATGGTGAAGGTGTAGGTCGGCGGGATGAAGAAGAAGTTGTAGGCAAGGCTCGCCACCAGCCCGGCGACGATCCCGGTGGCGAGCCCGGAGCGGGTCGCGGCGACCATGACCGGCAGCAGGTAGAGCAGCCCCGCGTCCGCCCCGCCGCTGACCGTACGCACGACTTTGCCCAGCGCCGTCACCAGCGCGGTCAGCAGCAGCGCCAGCGCCAGCCCGGCGGGATCGATGCGAAACCGGGCCGGGGGGCGAAGGGCGTCCGGTTCAGGCCGTGCAGGATCGGGCCGGGTGGTCACGGGTGCGTGACTGCTGCCGGGCCGGGTTTCCCGTCAAGCCAAATCGGCGCGGCATTGACCCAGCGCAATGCGCGGCTGCCTGCCCGGGCGGACCCTTGCGCCACATCCGCAACCACGAGTCGCCAGATGAGCCATGTCCCCCACGAACTGCACGAGGAATTTCCCCGGGCCGGCGCGCTGATCCACCAGCTCAAGCTGTCCGATCCCCACTTCGCCCGCCAGTCCGACCGCTACCACGAGATCAACCGCGAAATTCACCGGATCGAGAGCGAGGTCGCCCCGGCTTCCGACCAGCACTTGCAAGAGCTCAAGAAACAGCGCCTTGGCCTGCTCGACGAGATCGCCCGGTTGCTGGCCAGCGCGGCGGTCTAGTAAGTCGCCACGCCATAGACCCGGCTGACATCGCCGCCCCATTCCCCGGCCAGGCGTTCCAGCAGCAGCTCGGCCGGCACCTTGCCCCCAGCGACGATCCGGTCGAGCGGATCGAGGTAACGCGCCTCGCTGTGGCCGGCGTCATCCAGCCGGCCGCGTGAATCGAGCCCGCGCCGGGCGATGGCCAGCACTTCGCCGGCGATGTCGCGCAGTCGTCCGCCCGGGATCGGGGCATCGAGCCCGAGCCTGGGCACGCTCGCGCGCAAGGCTTCGCGCGCAGCCATGTCCCAGCCCTTGACCAGGTCCCACGCCGCATCGAGCGCGCCCTGGTCATAAAGCAGTCCGACCCACAGCGCCGGCAGCGCGACGATCCGCTCCAGCGGCCCGCCGTCGGCGCCGCGCATTTCAAGGAACGACTTCAGCCGGACCTCGGGAAAGGCGGTCGAAAGATGGTCGGTCCAATCTGAGGCGTGCGGTCGCTCGCCTGGCAGCGCCGGCAGCCGGCCATCGAGGAAATCGCGGAACGACTGCCCGGCCGCGTCGATATAGCGGCCATCGCGGAAGACGAAATACATCGGCACGTCGAGCATGTAATCGACATAGCGTTCGTAGCCGAAGCCATCCTCGAAGACGAACGGCAACATGCCGGTGCGCGCCGGATCGGTGTCCGACCAGATGTGGCTGCGATAGGACAGGTAACCGTTGGCCCGGCCTTCGGTAAACGGCGAATTGGCGAACAGCGCGGTCGCCAGCGGCTGCAAGGCGAGGGAGACGCGGAATTTCTTCGCCATGTCCGCCTCGCTCGCATAGTCGAGGTTGGTCTGGATCGTGCAGGTCCGCAGCATCATGTCCAGCCCAAGCGAGCCGACGCGCGGCATGTGCCGCAGCATGATGTCGTAGCGGCCCTTGGGCATGATCGGCAGCTCGTCGCGCCGCTTGTCCGGCCACATGCCGAGGCTGAGGAAGCCGAGGCCGAGCTTTTCGCCGACCGCCTTGACCTGCTCCAGGTGCCGCGCCGTCTCGTCCCGGGTCTCATGCAGCGTCGCCAGCGGCGCGCCCGACAGTTCAAGCTGGCCGGCCGGTTCCAGGCTGATCGTGCCATCGTCGCCCGCCATGGCGATGACTTTGCCGCCCTCCTCGACCGGCTCCCAGCCGAATTCGCCCATCGCCAGCAGGAGGTCGCGTATGCCGCCGGGCTCTTCATAGGTCGGCGCGCGATGATCGGCGGTGCGATAGACGCATTTCTCGTGCTCGGTGCCGATCCGCCAGGCCGCCGCCGGCTTCTCGCCCCGGGCCATCGGTGCGATCAGCTGCGCGCGGCTCTCGATGACCGGGTCTTCGCGGGTGGAGGCCTGTCGCGTGCTCATGTCCGGCGCGTTAGGTGAGCCCGGTTTGTTACGCCAGTGATTATTGCCAGTCCCCGGCGATCCCCATCCACAGCGCCGTCGCCGCGATTGCGGCGGTCTCGCCGCGCAGAATGCGCGGGCCGAGCGAGATCGGCACGGCTGCCGCGTGCCCCCGGATCGCCGCCCGCTCCTCGTCGTCGAACCCGCCTTCCGGCCCGGTCAGCAGCGCCGCCGCGCCGCGATTTCCGGCGAAACTCTCCCTCGCCCCGGCGCCCCCGGCCTCGTCGGCGAAAAACAGCGCCCGCCCGGATTCCCATTCCCTGAGCAAGGCCTGGAGCTTCACCGGCTCGGCCAGGACCGGCAAGGCGGTCCGTGCGCACTGTTCTGCCGCTTCGGTGACGATCGCCCGCGCGCGTTCCAGGTTCAGCTTGTCCGCGACGCAGCGCCGCGTCAGCACCGGCTGGATCCGGGCGACCCCCAGCTCGCAGGCCTTCTCCAGCACGAGATCGAAGCGGTCCTTCTTCAGCAGCGCCGCGCACAGGACGAAATCTGGCACCGCCTCGCGCCGGCGCAACAGGGCCTGGCAGACCAGCGACACGCCCCGCTTGCCGGTCTCGACCACGCGGGCGGCCCACTCGCCGGTCACATCGTCGCACAACACGACGCCATCGCCTGCCGCCACCCGCATGACCCGGGCGAGATAATGCGCCTGCCCCCCCTCGATCGCCACTGCCGCGCCTTCGGCCAACGGGCCGGGCACGAACAGTCGCGGTGCCGATCGGGGCGGCCAGGCGGGCGTTGCAGGCATCCGCCGCCCATAGCGAGGGCCGTCGAACTGCGCTAGGCGTCGGCCATGAGCGACGCCCTCGTCCCCGACAGCGAACACCGCAACCTGATGGCCCGCCTGCCATCTCGCCTGCGCGATTTTGCCGCGCTGGCCCGGCTGGACCGGCCGATCGGCTCATGGCTGCTGTTCTGGCCCTGTGCCTGGGGCGTGCTGCTCGCCGGGCCGACGTCTTCGGGCGATGGCCGGGGTTTCAGCCTGCTGCTGTGGCTGCTCGCGGGCGCCATCGCCATGCGCGGCGCCGGCTGCGTCTATAACGACATCGTCGATGCCGACCTCGACCGGCAAGTCGCCCGCACCGCCGCCCGTCCGGTCGCCAGCGGCCGGGTGAGCAAGCGCGCGGCGTGGGTGTGGCTTGCGGTGCTGTGCCTCGTCGGTCTCGTCGTTCTTCTGCGGCTGCGCCCGCTTGCGCAAGTCGTCGCGCTGGCCAGCCTCGGCCTCGTTGCCCTGTACCCGTTCATGAAGCGCTGGACCGGCTTTCCCCAGGCCTGGCTCGGCCTCGTCTTCACCTGGGGCGTGCCCACCGGCTGGATTGCGATGCGCCCTGACCACCTAGCGGTAATGGCGGCGCTCTACGCCGGGGCGGTGCTGTGGTGCATCGGCTACGACACGATCTACGCGCTGCAGGACCGGGAGGATGATGCCCTGGTCGGCATCGGCTCCAGCGCGCTGACGCTCGGCCGCCATGTCCGCGCCGGGGTCGCCGGCTTCTATGCCGGGGCGGTGGCGCTCTGGGCGCTGGCGTTCTGGTGGCTGACGATGCAGCCGCTCGCCCTCCTGGCCCTTGTTCCGGTGGCGGTCCACCTCGGCTGGCAGGTCCTGACCCTCGACCCGACCGATGGTGCCAACGCCCTGGCTCGCTTCCGCGCCAACCGTTCGGCGGGATTGCTCATGGCGCTGGCCTGCTGGTCGATCGGGAGCGGCTAAACTCCCGATCGACCGCCATGCGCGGCTTACCGGGTGACGCCGATGCCGCCGTTCACCGAGATCAGCTGGCCGGTCATGAACTTGGCCCCGTCACTCAGCATGAACAGCACGACCGGCGCGAAGTCTTCCATCGCGTCGCCCAGCTCGCCGCGGATCATCATGTGCGTGCGGATATCTTCCAGGTGCCAGGCGAGTTCCTCCGGTGGCATCGACTTGCAGTGCTTCTCGTACATTTCGGTCTTGATCGCCGGGATCATCGAATTGGCGCGAATGTTGTATTTTCCCCAGGCCGCGGCAATGCTGCGGGTCCAGGCGATGACCGCGCCCTTGCTCGCGGAATAATGCGCGGCATAGGCATATGGCGTAAGGCCCGTGTCCGAGCCGAAGTTCAGGATCACCCCGCCGTTCCCTTTGAGATGCGGGAATGCCGCCTGGTTTACCAGGAAAGTACCGGTCAGGTTTATCGAGATCATCCGCGACCAGATTTCGTCGGTGATGTCCTCGGGCTGCACCAGGGTTTCGATGCCGGCGGCATGGACCAGGCCGTCGAGCCCGCCGAGCGCGGCGACCGCGCCGGCAAAGGCGCTGTCCACTTCGGATCGCAGCGAAACGTCGCAACGATGAAAGCTGACGGAGCCAGGGTTGGCTTCATTGGCCCTCGCAGCGAGAGCCTCGCCCGCCTCCTGCGCAATGTCGAGCGAGGCGACTTTCGCCCCCGCCCGGGCCAGGGCGACAACCATCGTCCCACCCATGCCCATGGCACCGCCGGTCACGATGATCCGCTTGCCTTCTACGCTCATTCTGCACTCCCCCATGATCGCCCGGCGGCATCCCCTTCGCGAGGACCCGGCTGAGTCGCCGTGATTTCGCCGCAGGTTATTGGTGGGCGCCGCAGTGGTCAACGCACAGCGGTTGCCTTGGCCACCATGGCATTTGCCCCTCAGCCCTCTTGCCCCCGATCATACAATCGCTAGAGAGGGCGCAACTTCGCGTCCACGGGCGCACCTCGGCACAGCAACGGGATCACGACGGATGGCCACCTTCACTCTCCCCGCCAACAGCAAGATCAAGAAGCAGGGCAAGGTTCACAAAGCCGCCGGCGCCACGCGCATCAAGACCTTCACCGTCTATCGCTATGATCCCGATTCGGGCGAGAACCCGCGCTACGACACGTTCGAGATCGACCTCGACCAGTGCGGCCCGATGGTGCTCGATGCGCTGATCAAGATGAAGACCGAGGCGGATAGCACGCTGACGTTCCGCCGCTCCTGCCGTGAGGGCATCTGCGGCTCCTGCGCCATGAACATCAACGGCCGCAATGGCCTCGCCTGCACCACCGCGATCGAGGACCTCAAGGGCGACATCCGCATCACCCCGCTGCCGCACATGGACGTGATCAAGGACCTCGTCCCCGATTTCACCCATTTCTACGCGCAATATGCCTCGATCCGCCCCTGGCTGCAGACCGTCTCGACCACGCCATCGGGCAAGGAGCGCCTGCAGTCGCCCGAACAGCGCGAAAAGCTCGACGGCCTTTACGAGTGCATCCTTTGTGCCTGCTGCTCGACCTCGTGCCCGAGCTACTGGTGGAATTCGGACAAGTTCCTCGGCCCCGCCATCCTGCTTCAGGCCTATCGCTGGCTGGCCGACAGCCGCGACGAGATGACCGGCGAGCGGCTGGACGAGCTGGAAGATCCGTTCCGCCTCTATCGCTGCCACACCATCATGAACTGCGCCAACGTCTGCCCCAAGGGGCTTTCGCCGGCCCGGGCCATCGCCGAAATCAAGAAGATGCAGGCCGAACGCCAGCTCTGAACGAAGCTGGCTGGCCCGGTGGCCGACCGCGCGCGAGGGATGATCGTCTGCAAGCCATGATCGGGCGCAACCAATGAGCGGGCTGCTCGCCCGCTACGACTCGCTGATCGCCGCAGGCGAGCTGCGGCCAGATCCGGAACAGGCCGCTGCCGCCCGCCGTCTCGCCGACCTCCAGGCCGCGCTCGAAACCGCGCCGGGCGCCACCGGCGTTCTCGCCCGCCTGTTCGGCCGAAAATCGTCCTTCCGTCCGCGCGGCGTCTACATGTGGGGAGGGGTCGGTCGCGGCAAGTCGATGCTGATGGACCTGTTCCACGACACGCTGGCCGTCGCCGAAAAGCGCCGCGTCCATTTCCATGCCTTCATGCTCGAGGTCCACGCCCGCCTGCGCGAGGTGCGCAAGTCCGAAACCGGCGATCCCATCCCCCCGGTCGCCGCGGCGATCGCCAGCGGCCTCAAGGTCCTCGCCTTCGACGAGATGGTGGTCAACAACTCCGCCGACGCGATGATCATGTCCCGCCTGTTCACCGCGCTGATCGTCGAACACGGCCTGACCATCGTCACCACCTCGAACCGCGCGCCGAACCAGCTCTACAAGGATGGCCTCAACCGCGAGCATTTCCTGCCGTTCATCGCCCTGATCGAGCGCGATCTCGACGTCCTCGCGCTCAACGGCCCGGTCGATTACCGCCTGCAGCGCCTCGCCGGCCTCGCCACCTGGCATTCGCCGCTCGGTGATGCCGCCACCGCCCAGGTCAGCGAGGCGTTCTTCCGCCTGACCGACTACCCGCCCGAAGACCGCGCCCATGTCCCCTCGGCCGAGCTTGACCTCGGCGGCAACCGCACGCTTCACGTGCCGAAAAGCCTCAAGGGCGTCGCCGTGTTCAGCTTCAGGCGCCTGTGCGGCGAGGCGCGCGGCGCCGCCGACTATCTCGCCGTTGCCCAGGCCTACCATACGGTGATCCTCGTCGGCATCCCCCGCTTCGGCCCCGACAACCGCAACGAAGCCGCTCGCTTCGTCACCCTGATCGACGCCCTCTACGAGAACAAGGTCAAGCTCCTCACCGCCGCCGCCGCTGCGCCGGAAGCGCTCTACGACACCGCCGCAGGTGGCAACGAGAGCGGCCGTTTCGAATTCGAACGCACCGTCAGCCGGCTGGTGGAGATGCAGAGCGAGGACTACATGGCGAAGGGGCATGGGGAAGAATAAGGCCGGGGATTTACCATCCCCGGACCCCAGTAAACCTTGCGTCAGTTCACGCCTTCGCCGTCGCGCACGCCCTCAGGCGCCGCAGGCATTTATTCCGCTTCGCGGAGTCGCCTGACGCCGATATCGTGCACCACATCAAAGTAACCGGGGTCCGGGGACGGTAAATCCCCGGCCTTCCTTTTTCCTTCATTGCCAAACGGAGCACTAAATGACCCCGCCCAGCCGCCCCCGGCGCAGCGCGCTCTACCTGCCCGCCTCCAATGCCCGCGCCATCGCCAAGGCCCGCACGCTCCCGGCCGATGTCATCATCCTCGATCTCGAGGACGCCGTCGCCCCGGAAGCCAAGGACGAGGCGCGCGACGCGGCGGTCGAGGCCGTCAACGCCGGCGGCTTCGGCCACCGCGAAGTCGCTATCCGCGCCAATGGTCTCGACACCCCGTGGGGCGAGGCCGATCTTGCCGCCATCGCCGGCAGCGCGGCGGATGCGGTGCTGGTCCCCAAGGTCTCCGGCCCGGCAGATATCGCCGCTTGCGAGGACCGCCTCGCCGGCGCCCGGCCGGACATGCAGCTCTGGGCGATGATCGAGACCTGCGCGGCGGTTCCCCGGCTCGAAGCCATCGCCGCGACCGCCGCCGAGACCCGGCTGTCGCTGTGGATCATGGGCACCAACGATCTCGCCAAGGAAATGCGCGCCCGGCTCACGCCGGAGCGCACCCCGTTCCTGCCGATCCTGTCGCTCGCCGTCTGCGCCGCCCGCGCCCATGGCCTGGCGATCCTCGACGGCGTCTGCAACGAGTTCCGCGACCTCGCCCGCTTCGAAGCGGAAGCGCGGCAGGGCCTGCTGTTCGGCTTCGACGGCAAGAGCCTGATCCACCCCGACCAGATCGCGCCGACCAACGCCGTTTTCTCGCCGGGCGAGGAGGAACTTGCCCAGGCTCGCGCCATCATCGAAGCCTTCGCGCTGCCGGAAAACGCCGGCAAGGGCGCGATTCGCGTCGAAGGGAAAATGGCCGAGCTACTCCACCTGGATCAGGCACATCGCCTCGTCGCCATGGCCCGGGCCATCGGTGCGCAAGCCTGAATTCAGTGCCCCCGATGGGGCGGCAAGGACAGGTTCCAGACGATCGCCGCGCCGCGCAGGGCGAAGCCGAGGCCGACCGCCAGGACCGCCGGCCAGGGTTCATTGAGCCCTAGCCTAGCCAGCCCGACATAGACGACCGCTGCCGCCACCGCTGCCGTCACGTAAAGCTCGTGCCGCAGCAGGATCGTTGGCTCGCCGGCGGTCATGTCGCGGATCACGCCGCCGAGGCAGGCGGTGATGATCCCCGCCGCTGCCGCCGGCACCGGGGCGATGCCATGCGCCAGCGCCTTGCTCGCCCCGTAGACCGCGTAGGCGGACAGCCCGAGCGCGTCGAACCAGTCCAGCATCCGCTCCGGCCACCAGCGCAGCGGCACCGCCCAGGCCATGACCGCCACCCCCAGGCACAGCAGCACCGGCGTCGCATCGTGCATCCAGAACACCGGCGCGCCGATCAGCAGATCGCGCAGGGTGCCGCCCCCGGTTGCGGTGATCAGCGCGAAAAAGCAGGCACCGATGAAATCCAGCCGCTTGCGCGCCGCCTCCAGCGCGCCGGATGCGGCGAACACGCTCAAGCCGGCGAGATCGAGCCACGGCAGGTATGGGGCAAGCGAGGGTGACACCGGACCGCTCTATGCCGCCCGGTCGTCATGGGGAAGGGTCAGCGAGGGGAAGAGAGCGCCAGTGCCATGAACTCGTCCGCCGCCATCGGCTTCGCCCGCAGGAATCCTTGCAGGTAGTGGCACCCCTCCGCCGCCACCGCCACGGCCTGGGCCTCGGTCTCGACCCCTTCGGCGATGACCTCCAGCCCGAGCGCGCCGGCCATCGCCGTGATCGCCCGCAGGACCGCGAGATCGCGCGCGTCCTCGGTCACGTTGTCGACCATCGAACGGTCGAGCTTGAGGTAATGCAGCGGCAGGGTCTTGAGATAGCGGAAATTGCAGAACCCCGCGCCGAAATCATCGAGCGCGATGCGCACCCCCCGCCGCGCCACTTCGGCCAGGCTGCGCGCGGCCAGCGCGATATCGGCCAGCAATGCCTGTTCGGTCACCTCCAGCGTCAGCCGCGCCGCCGGTAGCCCGGACAGGCGCAGCGCCTCGGCCATGTCGGCGGCAAAGCTCCATGAGGCCAGCTCGTTCGGCGTCAGGTTCAGGGACAGCCGCAAGCCTTCCGGCCAGCGCGCCGCCTCGGCCAGGGCCAGGGCGGCAACGTGGCGGGACAGCGGCACGACATGGTCCGCCCGCTCGGCAATGGCGAACAGGGCGCCCGCGCCGATCCGCCCGAGTTCGGGGTGGTTCCACCGCGCCAGTGCCTCGGCCCCGCTCAGCCGCTCCGGCCGCCCCTCCCGCGCCAGGGCATATTGCGGCTGGTAGACCACCTCGATCTCGTCGCGGTCGAGCGCCTTGAGCAGGTCGGCCTCGAGTTGGGCGGCGGTCCGCCCGGCCCGCGTCGCCTCGCCGTCGCCCCAGACCACCCGTCGCCCCTGCTGCCGCCGCGCCGTCGCCAGCGTCTGCGACAGCCGGTCGAGCACCGATTCGGCTTCCTCCCCCGGCATCGCCCGCAATAGCGCGATGCGCGGGGAAAGCCGCAAGGTCTCCGCCCCGCGCGCGATCGGCCGGGAGACGAGATCAGCCAGTTGCTCGGCGAACAGTTGCCACCGCTCGCGGCTGCACGCCTGGTTGGCGACGATCAGGAATGCCCCGCCCGATCCGCGCGCGGCCAGCCATGGGCCGTCCAGCTCGTCACCAGCGAACTGGGCGATCCGCGCCGCCACCGCCACCAGCGCGCCATCGCCCGCCGCCTCGCCGAAGGCCATGTTGATCGTCTCGAACCGCTGCAGCCCCAGCAGCAGGCCGTGGACGACGAGCTCGCCGCCATGGCGCCCTTGCTCGTTCCACTGGGCCAGCCGCGCGCGCGCGGCATCCAACCCCGGCAACCCGGTCAGGTCGTCGCGCGGTGGCTCTTGCTCGGCCTCGGGCAGGGGGCGCGGTTCGTTCACGGTCGTCCTGATAGCACCAGGTTCCTACTCAACCCTTGCCGGCGCGAATTGCCAAGCACCCCGCCGGCAGACTATGCTTGGGATCCGGCGTCCGCAACCGGCGCGTGGAGAGGATTGAGCCTGGATGGGCAAGGAATGGCGTCTGGCGCTGGCCGCCTCGGATACGCACGTGGCGCAGGCCGCGCGCAATGCGTTTGCCGGCGAGCACAAATGGGTCCCGTTCGAGGAAGCGGATGCGCTGGTCGTCATCGGCGGCGACGGCTTCATGCTGCATGTCCTGCATTCCATGCTCGACCATGGCCGGGTGATTCCGGCCTACGGGGTCAATCGCGGCACCGTCGGCTTCCTGATGAACCGCCACAAGCAGGGCAAGCCGCTGGTCGAACGCCTGCAGAAAGCACGACCCATTGCGGTGGCGCCGCTGGTCATGGCGGCGACGACCCAGGCGGGGGAATCGTTTCGCTACCATGCGATCAACGAGGTCTCGCTGCTGCGCGAAACCCGGCAGACGGCGAAGCTCGAAGTCCGCATCAACGGCCGCGTGCGCATGGCCGAACTGGCGGGCGACGGCATCCTGGTGGCAACCCCGGCCGGCTCGACCGCCTATAACCTGTCGGCCAACGGCCCGATCCTGCCGCTGGGCTGCCAGATGCTGGCGCTGACCCCGATCAGTCCGTTCCGCCCGCGTCGCTGGCGCGGCGCCATCCTGCCGGAAAGCGCCGAGGTCTCGTTCCGGGTGCTCGAGCCGGCCAAGCGCCCGGTGGCCGCGGTGGCGGACCAGAAGGAGGTCCGCGACATCCGCGAGGTGACGATCTCGACCTGCCGCAAGCACACCCTGACCCTGCTGTTCGACCGCGGCAGCAGCCTGGAGGAGAGGATATTCGCCGAGCAGTTCCAGGTGTAGGATGTGGCTGGATTTGCCCCATGCCGGGCTGCGAATGGCCGCCCTTCGCGCTTCCGGTGCTCACGGCCACAAAAGGTCGCTGCGCTCCGGGTCGCTCAGGTCAACCATTCTCGCTCCGGCCTGAGGCAAATCCTCAAAATGGCAGAATCCGGCATTCCTCCGCTTGCCAAACCCGCTCGCGCTGCTATAGGCGCCCTCCTGCCGGGCGGTTCGCCGCCGCGATCGTTCCCCGATAGCTCAGCGGTAGAGCATTCGACTGTTAATCGAATGGTCGTAGGTTCGAATCCTACTCGGGGAGCCAATCGCAGTTCTCACAAGGGCGCAAGTGGTCTCGAAACGCTTTACTTTCCAGCGTTTTCCATCGATCACCCCTCTCACTCAGTCGCATTTGTTCTCAAGAAAGCGCACCGATCCGGGGGCACGCTTGGGGGAACTGGCGATCGGCAGTGGGGGCACGCTGTGATCACCGATCAGCACTGCAAGTCGGCGAAGCCGCGCGAGCAGGATTACAAGCTCACCGACGAGAAGGGCCTCTACCTGCAGGTCAAGACGTCGGGCTACAAGGTCTGGCGCCTGAAATACCGCTTCGGCGGAAAGGAAAAGCGGCTGACGTTCGGGCCGTATCCGGAGGTCTCGTTGCGCGAAGCAAGGGACAAGCGCGATGCGGCGCGCCGACTTCTGCGCGATGGACAGGATCCGGGGGAAGTCCACAAGCGCACTGCCGCGCGGCGGCACAGCGGGATCGATCCGGACGGGACGTTCCGCGCGATCGCGCTCCACTGGCACAAGATGCAGCTGCCGCAGTGGAAGGCCAAGCACGCGGCCGACGTCCTGCACAGCCTGACCGTGGAGGCCTTTCCGGCATTCGGCGACAAGCCGATCGGCGAAATCACGCCAGCCGAGATCCGCATGGTGCTGGAGCGCATCCAGGAACGCGGCGCGGTGGAAACAGCGCATCGTCTGCGCGGGCGCTTCTCATCTGTGTTCCAGGTGGCGATGGGCCTGCAGCTGGCGGAGAGCGACCCGGCCGCCTCGGTTGCCTGGGCGCTGAGGCCGATCGTGCGGGGCATGCAGCCGGCGTTGACCAAGCTGAGGGATTGTCGCGCGTTTCTGCGCGCGATGGAGGCGGAACCCGCCCAGCCGGCGACGAAGCTGGCCTCGCGTCTTCTGGCGCTGACTGCGGCCAGGCCCGGAATGATTCGTTTGGCCGAGATGCACGAATTCGAGGGGCTGGATACCGAGGCACCGATCTGGCGCGTCCCGGCCGAGAAGATGAAGCTCGTCCGCGCGGAATCCGAACAGGAGGTGTTCGAGTTCATCTTGCCGCTAGCGCGCCAGGCTGTGGCCACGGTGAAGGTCGCAGCTGCCTTCGCCGCCAACCGGAAATACCTGTTCCCGTCCGTCCGGCACTCGCACCGTCCATTCACCGACAATGCGCTGAACGTGAACTACCGGCGCGTGCCGGGCTTCGGCGGGATGCACGTCCCGCATGGATGGCGGGCGAGCTTCAGCACGATCATGAACGAACGTGCGATCGAGCTCGATCGGCCAGCCGACCGCGCAATCATCGACCTCATGCTGGCGCACAAGCCAGCCGGTGTCGAATCGCGCTACAATCGCGCCGCCTACATGCCTCGCCGGCGAGAGCTGGCGCAGGAGTGGGCGGACTTGCTCCTGGAGGGTGCTCAGGGTCCGGAAACCCTCGTCGAGGGACCGCGCAAAAGCTGATCGCCGGAGGCCGGGCATGACGGCCGCCTCGCATGACGCAACGCCGATCGGGCTGCTCGCGGCCGGCATCGCGAAAACAGCCCTGTCCCGCAAGACGCGCGTCCTCCTGGAACGGGGTGACAGCCGGCGCAGTGGCGAAAAGGTCTGGCGCAACTCCTACACCGAGGGGACGATCGAGGATCGGATATGGAAGCCGATACACGACGGCCGGCCGCGCGGCGGCCGGCGCTGGACAGGCGCGCTGCTGAAAGCGGCGCGCGCGCTCGAGTACCGCACGCGGCGGGAACGGCGGGAACGCGAGCCGGGCGCGCGCAACGGCGTGCTGGGCGAGGTCGGGCTGGAAGTACTGGGCTGGCTCTACGAGACCGTGGACTATGCCACTGGCAGGCTCGAGCCCGCGATCGCGACGATCGCTGAAGGAGTCGGCCGGTCCTACTCCGCCGTGCATGAAGCGCTGTGTCGCCTGCGCGCTGAAGGCTTCCTGCACTGGATGCGGCGCTCGCGGCCGATCGAGGATCCTGAGCCGGGCGGGCCCCAGGTCGAGCAGGTGCCGAACGCCTATGCGCTTCTGGTGCCAGCCGCAGTGAAGGACTGGATGCGCGCGCTTTTCCGCAAGGCCCCTGCCCCGGCCTGCGACGAGGACCGGCGTAAGCATGAGCGGGAGACGTTCGAGGCGATGCTTGCTGGCCTGTCAGCCAGGGAGCGCCACGAAGCAACCTGGAACGGTGACCGCCTCCTGGGCGAGACCTTGCGGAGCTTGGCGGCGGCGATCGACCGGCGTTCGGTCCTGGAGTGCGAATCCGGCACCGCGCGAGAGACCGGGGGATCATTCTGATCCATGAGCGGAATGGGGCGATATTCACCGCCCCATGCGTGATTTGATCCCCCTCGCGCCCGAACCGAGGTAGCGAAAACCAGAGACCACACCGCCGGCGGCGCCGACGAACGGGGCGGCGCGGCCGCCCCGGGGCTTCCCAGGGGGGAAGGAGCAAAGCCCGTGCCAGTTCGCCGGCCGGTGCGCTTCCGGCCCGCGCAGCGCCCGTCAGGGCGCCAGATCGATGGGGAAGTTGGTGATCACGAGTTCAGCGGCGCGGGGTTCGGCGCCGGACTTGGTCCCGATCGTCCAGGTCGTTTCGACCTCGGCAATGTGGAATGCCGCGAAGGTGCGCCGAATCTCTGGCGTATCGTTGATCGAGAGAATGAACTTGGCCCGGCCGCCGGCGAGCTGCTCGGCCAGCCGTTCGAAGTCCGCGCGATCGAACACGCCGGCGCCGTAGTCCGTCTCGCAGCCGAAGTATGGCGGGTCGAGGTAGAACAACATCCCCGGCCGATCGTACCGGCGCAGGAAATCCGCAAAGGGAAGCTGCTCGATGACCACGCCGGCCAGCCGCTCGTGGATCTCCGCCAGCAGCGGCTCCAGCTTGGCGACATTGAACCGGGCCGGCGTCCGGTTGTCGACGCCGAATGTCCTGGTCTTGACCTTGCCGCCGAACCCCAGCCGCTGGAGGTAGAGGAAACGCGCTGCACGCTGGAGGTCAGTCAGTCGATCGCCCGGCAGATCGCACAGGCGGCGAAACTCGGCCCGGCTCGCCAGCCGCCAGCGAAGCATGTCGATGAAATAGGGGTAGTGCTCCTGGAGCACACGGAACAGGGTGACGACGTCGCCCGATATGTCGTTGATGACCTCAACACGGGGACAGGCGGCGCGGCGCAGAAAAATGCCGCCCATGCCAACGAACGGCTCGGCATAGCCATCGTGCGCAGTGCGGTCGATCAGGCCGCAAATGCGCTTGGCGAGGTTGCGTTTGCCGCCCTGATAACCGGCGGCGGGAGATACGGGACGAACGGTGGTTAGCGATTCCATAAGGATTGGTGGTCCACGAAGACCCCGCCCGTTGCGCGGGTGCGGGGCGGCCAGTCGGCCAGCTGTGTCGTGGCGAGGCCTCCCTCGTCGGTTTCCCGGGCTGCAACCCGGGGCCCCCGCTCGCGCAGGGTTATTTTCGTGTAGCTGCAAAAAATAACTTGCACGACGAATAAAACGCCACTACACAAAATTCATGGACATCGAATTCGACACCGCGAAGGACGCCGCCAACATCGCCAAGCATGGCCTGTCGCTGGCGGACGCGGTGGAGTTCGAGATGGCCAGCGCCGTGATCGTCATCGATGACCGGCGCGACTACGGCGAGGTGCGCTATCGCGCCTTCGGCCGGGCGAATGGCGAAGGCCGCTGCCTCGCCTTCACCGTTCGCAACAATGCTGTCCGCGTGATCAGCTATCGCCGGGCTCACGAAAAGGAGATGCGCCGCTATGAGTAAAAGCAAGCCTGTCGCCTTCGACGACGACAATCCGGAATGGACTGAGGAAGATTTCGCACGTGCCCGCCCGGCGACAGAGGTGCTCCCGCCGGAGATCGTTGCGGCACTTGGCAATGGGAAACGCGGACGGCCGATTGGTTCGGTCAAGGAAGGTGCCAAGCGCTCGCTCACACTTCGCCTCGATCCAGACGTGATCGATGGCTGGCGCGCAACCGGTCCTGGTTGGCAGGCGCGCATGAATGACGCGCTACGCGCAGCTCTGGCGCACTGAGCGTCGATAAGTTATTCCGGCCGGGCCCAGGAGAGGTTCGGCACGTTTCGGCGCACCGAATCGGAAAAGGGCCGGCTGCTAGGCCGGCCCTTTTCTCTTGTCAGGCCGCCGGCGTGAAATCGACGTAGAACTTCTGCCCCGGCTCGAACTGATCCAGCAGCGCCGGATTCATAATCGTGATCTGCAGCGATGCGCTCGGAGACATCCGCGCGAAGGTGTTGTCTTCGTCCAGCTCGCTATCGGCGTAGCTCGGCTTGGCGACCGCATAGAACGAGACCTGCTCGCTCTTGGTCTCGCCGGTCTGCAGGTCGTGGTACGGGAAGACCGAGCCTACCACCAGCTTCGCGCGCATTTTCGTCATAGAGTGCTCCTGGAATTGGGGTGCGGCGAGATCCGTCGCCGCGCGGATCTCGATCAGCCGCAGAGCAGCTCGGCCCAGCGATCGAACAGCTGCCGGCGCCGGGTCAGCTGGAGCGCGCGGTTGTAGGCGGCCTCCACCTTGTCCTTGGGGCTATGCGCCAGCGCACGGTCGATCGCCGGCGCCCATTCGTCACCGAGCTGCTCGTTGAGGATCGTGCTGAAGCTCGCGCGCCAGCCGTGCGGCACATGCCGGCCCGCGAACCCGGCCCGGACGTAGAGCGTGCCGATCGCGCGCTCGCCGAGTGGACTAGTCGGGCTCCGACCGGGGAAAACCAGTCCAGCATGCAAATCTGCACCGCCAGAATGCAAATTTGCACGGTTCGGATGCAACAAATGGCTTGCCGCATGCAACACCGCCACCGCCGCGGGCGCCAGCGGCACAAGATGCTCGAATCGAGCCTCGTCCTTTTTCTCCCGCTTCAGCTTCATCCGCGCAGGCGGCACGCGCCACAGTGGCTGGGGGCCGTCCAGGTCCTCGACCTCGTTCCAGCGCATTCCACGGACAGCATCCAGCCGGACGGCGGTCAACGCGAGGAAGCGCGAGGCGTGCGCGACCATATTGCCAGCGCCGGCAACATGGTCGCAGGCCGCCAGTAGCGCGCGGCAATCCTCGATCGCGGTCAGCGCTGGGTGCGGCCGGGGCGGGCGGCTGCTGCGCATCGCGGCTCCAAGTTTCTCGGCCGGGTCATCCTCCAGGAAGCCTTCGGCGGTGCCATAGCGGAAGATCATGCTCAGCCGCTGGCGGAGCCGGCGCGCAGTCTCGATACGATCGCGCGCCTCGATCCCGCGAAGCACGCCGAGCAGCTCGGGCGCGGTGATCGAGGCGGCTGCGCGGTGGCCAAGCGCAGGAAATACGTCGCGCTCGAGCCCAGCCAGCACGTCGGCTCCATGCGTCGCCGACCAGGTGCGGCACATGTGATCATGCCAGGCGCGGGCCAGTTCCTCGAACGACTCAATCTGAGTCACTGCCTGGGCCGGATCTTGGCCGGCGCGAAGCTGTGCGCGTGCCGCGTCGCGCCGGGCACGCGCCGCGTTGACCGAGACTTCGGGGAAGCGCCCGAACGTCAGCAGCTTCTCCCGGCCACCATGCCGGTACTTCATGCGCCAGGACTTGCAGCCGGTGGGCGCAACGAACAGGAATAGCCCCTGCCCATCGAACAGCTTCCACGCGCGTGATCGCGGCGCCGCAGCTTTCGCCTCAGCTGTTGAGAGCATATAAAGGTTCCGTTATGTTCGCGCTTCTGCCGCGGTATGGAAAGCAGGGCGACGGCCCAGGAGACATGCTCGGACCGACTGGTGTTGAGAGCGATGTGTCGGATGACAGCCGAGTAGCCGCAGCGCGGTGAGGGTGAATCCCGACTAGAACCCGTCCTCCGGAAAGCCGGCGTAGCGCCCGGCCGGCAGAAAACTTCCCTCAGTCGCGGCGGAAAAAACTATCGAGCGCCCATTTTCGCGGAAAGTTGGCGCGGTCGCGGCGGATACTCCCTCCGCCGCGCAGGTTCGGCGACGCCGCAGATTTCCGGGTTTTTCGGCCCTCCTGCAAAAACGCGATACCCCACTCGATACCCCGACCTGCGGGCGGCAAACGGCCGGCGCTAGATCAGCCAGCTCGGATTGACTGCGTTCTTGAACTCGGTGAGCAGGGCGGCTTGAATGCGCTGCTCCTCCATGAACGGCGTCGCCCCGATGTCCCAATACCAGCAGGCACCATCGGAGAATTCGGGCGACGCTCCGTTCTTGCCCAGGATATAGAACGGCTTGCCTGGCGTGTAATCGGCGATGTCGCCGGCCGGCGCACCAGAGAGGTAGCTGTTCTGGTAGCCGGAATAGACCATTTCGCCGCCGCAATACGTCTCCACCGCAGCCCTGGCGCGCGCGCCGGTATACAGACCCGGCAGGTTGGCCGCGTTCATGTTGCCGCGCTTTTTCACGGTCAGCGTCCCGGACGTGAAGTTCGTGAGTGAATACGTGACGCCAGATCCGGCATTGCCATCGAGCTTGATGCCGAAGTCGCCCGATCCCACAACATGCTTTCCGTTCGTCGGCAACGCGGTCAGCGCAACGGTCAGCGCCAGGTCCCGGATGGTCGGCCCGCCATAGCGATAGGTGTTGGCGACGATCTGCTGACCGTTGGCTGGCGCCGTGGCATAGTTCAGCGTCCAGGCGCCGGTAGCATAGACGATCGTTCCGCCCACCGGCGGGGTCATCGTCGCGGCAAATCCGGTCCCGCCGCCGCCGGTGCAGGTCACGTCGACAATGCCGTCCGCGATCAGCGGCGACGAATAGGTGATCCCGGTGATGACGTTGCCGACGCGGGTAATGACGGCTCCGCCCGGGTTTTTCAGAACGGTGACGCCGGCGCGCGGGGTGTAGACGAGCGCCGGGTTCGATGTGTAGCCGCTGCCACCGCTGGCGATCGCGATGGCGAGCGTTCCTGAAACCAGGTGACCGTTGCCGTCGTCGGTCGCCAGCGTGCCAGGCCCGGCCGAGAACACGTTCATGCCGCGGACATCGCCCTTCACATGGCTGCCGGCGAGCGCGCCGCTGAACGACGTTGCTGAGCCGATCCGGTTCTGCGCGCAGTTGCCGGCAGGCAAAGTGCCGGAGAAGTTGGTAATCGCCCCGTTGCCCGTGGCGAGCACGTCCTGAGTGCCGATGTCGTAGCCGGTGTTGATAGCGGCGTCGGTGCCGTTGCCGGCCAGGCTGACCCCGTCGTTGACGGCGAGCGTGCCGACTTCGGCCATCAGCGTGCCGGTCTTGAAATCCCACAGTCCGGCATTTTTGTGGCCGGCGTGCGCCAGCCCGGGGAAGCTGATCCGGTTCCGGCGATCCCACAGGGACCGGTCGCTGGCGTTGTCGTTGTAGAACCGATCGAGCGTCGTCACCGCCTTCATCTTGGAGATGTAGCGATCAAGCGCAGCAACTTCGGCGGCCGGCGCAGCGGCGCGACTGCCGTAGTTGGCATTCGCCCAAGCGGTCACCTCGGACTGCTGCGTCACGCTGATCGCAGCGATGTCCGGCAGAACTGGCCGCATGACCTTGATGTAGTCGAGAGAGATCGCCAGCGGCAGGATCGACGGGTCGGTCATCGCGCCCTTTCCGCCCCAAAGGCTGGAGGTGCCAACGCCGACGGTTGCCATCGGGAACATCGCCGAGGCCATCGAGGAAGTGATCGGGTTCCAGCCGACCAGGCAGTTATCGACGTAGTATTCGATCCGGCTGCGCATGATCTTGGACCAGACCGTGCGGTAGCCTTGCTGCTGGCCGGTGAAGCCGCCGACGTAGATGACCTCGGGCTTGGCGGAATCGTTGCCGGTCTCCGAATCGTCGGAATGCGAGGTGAAATGGAGGTTGGCTTCCTCATAGGATAGCACCTCGGGGGGGTCGTTCTCGCCGTCGGTCGGCCAGAGGCCCGATTGGCCCGTCCCCCATCCCATTGCCGCGTAAGCGCCTGCCTTGCCCACAAATGGAAGCTGGAAACGGGTGCCGCTGGTCGGGAATTGCTGCGTCATGTTCGGCGCGTTGCGCGCGCTGACGCTGCCCGACATGTAGGTGTAGTGGCTGCCATGAGGCAGCGCCGCCGGGTCGTTGGTTGGATAGGGCGACTGCGAGTTGTCGGTTTCCATGCCAATGTGGCTTTGCAGCGCCACTGGCGTGAAATCGACTTTCTGGATAAGCACGCCGGGGCGCCAGCCGAATAGCTGCGACTCGTACGGCGCGGCAAATGAATAGCGGGGATCCATGATCCACGGCGCATTGCCAGCACCTTCCAGCAATCCGTTGCCCGCCGCCGTTGCCGGAAATTGCGTCGGTTCGAGGTCGGTGTTGCCCGCACCGCTGTTGGGTTCCGCCCAGTTCCCGACCGGGTTGATGTCGAAATCCTCGACGCCCTTGATCTCGTAGCCAGCGGTGTCGAACCGGGGTACCGAGGGATAGGCAGCGGTTCCATAGAGTTGCACCAGGCGCTTGCCCAGCGCCTCGCGCTCGATGCCGTCAGGCTGGCGGTTCAGCATCCCGATTCGCAGCAGCTCGAACACGGTGGCGGTCGTGCCGGTGGTGCGCAGCCCGATCCGCAGCGCGGTCGGGGTCGCCTGGCCGTTCGAGGCGCCGCTGAACGTCGCGCAGCCCATGTCCTCTCCGGCGTTCTGCCACCATGAACCATCGCCGTAGGGAGTGCTCGACTCGCCGCCAGCCGGGCCGTTCATGCCGTCTTTCCAGAACTTGGCGTAACGCTGTCCGCTGTAGAACCAGGTGGTCGCGCACACCTCGTTGGAGCCAAGGTTACCGCCCGTCGATGCAACGGCGACGGTTGTGCCGGTATCGCTCTGCTTGTTCCACTTCCACTGTCCGGCGGAGGTGAACAGCATCTCCATCAGCTTCGACGCCGTGCCGAAGCAGAGCAGGTCGATGCTGCCGGTACCGGTGTTCTTGATGACCGCGAAATAGGCGCGCGGAACCTGGTGCCCGGTGCCGATGCCGCTGCCGGGCGTGGCGAAATAGTTGAGGATCGCGCCGGCCGTGAGCTCGAGGTATGGACCCGAGCTTCCGCCGGTGAACACCAGCGAGCCGCGCGCCGTGCCGTCGCCGCCGGTGACCGCGTTCGGCTTGTACTGGAGCGCGTTCGCGCCCTGCTTCTGGAGCACATAGCCAGAGGCGCCGTCGGTGATGCTGCTGATGCTCGCCTGCGCGCTGACGCCCCACACCGCATGGGGGTCGATGTCAAGCAGCAGGCCCTCCATCTGCTTCTCGTCGAAAGCGGTGAGGGTGACCGGGATCGACAGGTCGAAGATGGCGCCGAGCGCATCGGTCACGCGGACCACGATCGTATCGCTGCCGGCGCTGGTGGGCCCGTCGATCTGCAGGTCGAATAGGCCGTCGACATCGGTCGGGTTGACCCCGTAGAAGGAGTTCGACCGGACGTGCGCGACATAGGGGCCAGTCCCGCCGGTGGCGGTGATCTGGCCGAAAACCTTGCCAGCGCGCTGCATCTCCATGAAGGTCGTGGGACCAGCATAGACCGCCGCCAGCGTAGCAGGGACCGGGCTGTAGCCCGATCCCCCGCCGATCGGGCTCGCCAGATTGATGAAGCGCCTCACATTGCCCCCCAGGTTGCCATGCGCGTAGCGGTGTAGCCGGCAGCCCTTGCCGATGAGCCCGTGTTGCTGGAGAAATGGGTGCCGTCGCCGGTGCTGAGGAAGTTGGTCACCCCGTCGGTCACCCACTTGCCGAGGTTGGCCTGGTCCTCGAAGTACTGGTTGAGGTCGAACGTCGCATCGAGACCATGGGTGCCGACGCTTGCCAACATGCCCGAGACGACGAGATCGCGCGTGCCGCCGACCGTGAAGCCGGTGGTGATGGTCTGGTTGCCCGGGGTCTTGAACGCGTCGGTCGAAGTCGAGCGCGGCAGCATCAGCTGATGCTCCCAGCGCGCGCCGGGCAGCATCAGAGGCTTGATCGCGTCCTGGATGCGCTGATTGTCGGCGATGATCTGCGCCGAGGTCCGCGAGCCGGCGGCGATATCGTTGGTGCCGTAGTCGTTGATGGCGATCCGGGCGTAGGGGAACAGGGCCGACCGCTTGGCCCAATTGCTCGACGTGAAGTGCTGGGCCTGCGATCCGAACCGCGCGATGTTGGCGAACGGGACCTGCTGCGAATAGGCTGCGCGGAGGAGATAGCCGCCGCCGTTCGAGCCGTCCGCCATACCGACCGTGCCGGCGTCGACGAGGCCCTGGAAGATGCTGTCCCCGATGATCAGCAGGGACTTGTTCGCCCACAGGCTGCGACCGATGAATGCCAGCGGTGGCTGGACCGGGACCGCGGTGGCGCCGGTGGTGACCAGCGCCGCGCCCGACATCACCTGGTTGTTGGTGTCGTCGGAGAGGATGGCGTTGATCGAGCCGGCGGGCTCGCCGGCGGGGTCGACATTCGAGCCCAGGTGCGCGCCGGTGACGTAGAGCGAGCCGTTCGCCACCGTGCGGCGGACGACGACATACATCATCTGCCCGGGCGTCTTGTCCGCGGTCAGGCCGAAGTCGGCCGGCGTGACCGGGTCGGACAGGACGATCGCCTGCCCGGCCGTCATCGTCGTCGACGTCGCGCCCGAGAAGGTCAGGCGCTTGGTCACCCCGTTGAGGGTGATCGATTCCTGCAGGTCGGTGACCGCGCCGAGGTTCGTCTCGACGTTGGACGTGGTGACGTAATAGTTGCCGACCGCCACCTGCATGGAGGTGAAGCCGGCGGCGCCGATGCGATGGCGAGTGCGGTCCTGGCGGGTGGTGGTGCTGCCGGTCGCCGCAGTTCCGGGGTTGTTGTACGGCACATAGCCGCCGGCCGCGACGTACTCGAGCGGACGGGCCGCGCGCGACGTGAGCAGGGTTCGGCGGGTGCCGGCATACTGGCTCGGCGGGCCGGTCGCTGGTGCGGCCGGGCGAATGGTCAGCGGCGTTGCGCTGTCCTGCATGGTAAGCGGGACGGCTGAACGATGCAGCGCGGCGATGGGCGCCGGCGCACCGCCGTTCGCAATGCCGGTTCTCTGCTGGTGCGCCGCCGGCGCGGCCTGCAGCTGCTCGAAAGCAGCCGCCGCCGTAGGCGCAACGTTGCTCATGGAAGAGGCGGACGCCTCGGCGATGGGCTGCGCTGCGAAGAGCAGCAGCAGCACCAGGTGGATCAGGCGGCGGATCATCGCGTCAGTCCTTGATGGTCGTGAGTTCGACGGACATGTCGCTCGTCGAGGCGAAGGTCGGCGTGCCGGTCGTGACGATGACGCCGTAGAGGTCGGCCGAACCGCTCACGATCGCCGCGCCGATGCCGTCCAGCTCCCAGGTGGTCTCGGTACCGAGGCCATTGTCAGCGCTGGTGAGGAGGAACGGGCCGACTACTTTGGGGATGTCGGCGGCGACAATCGCCGGGGCAGCCTTGTCGGTCCACGTCGATCCGCTCGGATCGGACGTGAAAAGATAGAGCTTGAGGTTCATGCTCTGGACCGATTTGCAGCGGACCCGCACCGACTGGAGCACGCCGCTGTTGGCGCTGTCGAACACGTTGGAGAAGGTCATCTTCCCGCCGACGAGATTGCCTGCGGTATAGACCGACGATGCCGTGACCACGGGTGAGACGAGGACCTTGCTGGTGCGGCCGAGGATCGAGCCGATGATGTTGGTGCCGGCCGGGATCGCGGCGGCGAGCAGGTTCCAGATGCCCTTGAGCAACGCCACAAGCGTCGCCGCCCCGCCGCCGCCGGCGTAAGGCGCATCAGCCTTGGCGCCCTGGGTTTCGTTCTCGCCGTCGATGATGTGGAAGCAGGGCGAAAGATTGCCTGCGGGGCTGCCGTCACTCGAATAGTTGTTGACGCTGCGGGCAGTCGGGGTCGCGCCACCGTCCTTGACGGTGACCTGAGTAAGACCAGCGGCCATACCGTAGTTCCTTTATGCTATGAGACCGAGAAGGAAGTATTGGCTGTTGTTGCCGTCGCTGAAATCGAGCGACGGGTTGGCGGCCGTGCCGGCGCCGGTGAGCGTGACCTTGAAGCCGACAAAGTCATTGCCGGAGGTCGCGCGGACGATCGCCCACTGGGAAATGCCCGCGCCGATCGGACCGACTGGCCCAAGGGACCCGGACGTGATGACCAGGTTGTTGTCGGCCGACTGAGAGTCGATGGTCCATGTTGGCGTGCCGGACAGCGCTTTGGCGGTCAGGGCGAGGAGCGGACCGGTCAGTGTTGGGTCGACCGTCTGTGTGACGTCCTTGACCTTCGCGCCGGTTGCCGAAAGGCTGATGACGACGCTCATCAGTCGGTCAGCCCGAACGCTACGTTGGCCGTGCCCTGGACGGCCTTGACCCACAGGTGGGCCGCCGTGCCGGTGATCGCGTCGAGATACTGAAGGACGACGCCCGAGTTGTCGGTCGGTTGGGACGAGCTGGGCGAAAAGTTGACCAACAGCTGCCCCGGCCCCTTATCCTGGATGAAGGCTGTGGCGTTGCTGAGTTCTGGGTAGTCAACGGTCAGGTCGTGCCAGGCGGTCGTGGCGGTGTAGTCAGGTTCGGACTTGGCCATCGTCAGGGATCCTTGAATGCGGCGGGCGGATTTTCGTGGGGGAGGATTGCTGGCACGGCTGCGATCAGCGTGATCGCAAGCATTCCGGCGACCATGGCGAGGCAATGAATGCGTCTCACGCGGCGCCGGCGTCTTTGATCGCTCCATCCAGGTCTGCGAACGCCGCATCGAGCGCCGCATCGGCAGCCTGGACCTGCTCGGCTGTGATGGCCTCCCCAGCCTTCACGGTGCTGATCAGAGCGGCGACCGAACCTTCGGCCGCGCCGGCGGCACCGATCAGTTTGGTCACCAGCGCCAGGGCGGGGGCGGCGCTCGGCGCGGCCAGGTCGATCACCGGAGCCAGCGCCTGCAGGACTAGCGCCGCTTCGGTGGCAATGGCTTGAACATCGGCCATGTCAGTTTCCTCCCTGGGCGGTGGCAAGTTCGGCGAGCGCGACGTTGAGCGCCGAAAAGGTCAGCGGCTTGCCTGCCGCCCGATCGGCCCGAAGCTGGGCGACGTCGGCCTTCATCCGCGCCTCAATGGTCTCGATCTTGGTCAGCGTCGCGGCCGTGGGGTGTGCGGCGCGCACCCAGGCGGCGGTGCCGTGGAGGGCGACGGCGAGCGCCGTTTCGGCCTGGGCGAACGTAGCCACCTGCACCGGCGTTTGCGTCGTTGCGTTCTGGAGCGCTGCGGCGCAGCCGGAGAGCGCGAGAGCCACGCTGGCGGCGAGCAACACGCGCTTCACAGCGAGGGCTCCATGGCCGCGGCAGGAGCGGCGGGCGCAAGCCGGTGCTCGACCGCCTCAGCGCCCTTCGCAACCACCTGGACGATGTCGGGATCGCGGGCCAGCGCAGCGAAGCGTGAGGACCGAAGCCAGGTCACGAACAGCGTCCAGCCCATCGGCACCATCGCCAGGACAAGGCCGCCGCAGGCCTCCAGCATGCCGTCGCTCGCGACGCCGCGGGCGACGAGAGCGGCGCCCGCCACCTTTAGCAGGTCGCGGCTAAGTGCCATCACGATGTCGGGGGTGGGTGTGGAGTTGACGACGATGGTCTCGGTCATGGCAATGTCCTTTCGAAGGGGAGGGCGAAGCGGTCAGGCGTCAGCGTTGCCGAAGCATGGCCTCAGCGGCGGCCCCGATGCGGTCGCAGCGGGCCAGCCAGCCATTGCCGAAGTGTGGAAAGTCGGAGAGCCCGCGGTAATAGTCGCGCCGGGCATCCATGTAGTCGGCCAGCACCGAGGCCAGGCTGTGGGCCGTGGCCCACTGCTGGAGCGCGGACATGGTTTTCGGCCCGATCTGGCCATCCGGCTTGGCGCCGACGCAGCCTTGGAGGAATTTCGCGGCGCCAGCGGGTCCGGCATTCACCGCGAAGTCGAAAACCGCGAGGTTCAGTCCGGCAGGCAGGCGGTCTCCGTTAACTGCGTTCCAATAACGGGCCTTGTAGAGCGGCGACACCATGGCTGGAGTGAGACCACGCATGAGCGTCTCGTTCACCGGGCCGCCGGTCCATTGCATCCATGACCGCGCGGTCACGCCGAGGTTTGTCATGCCCCCGCGGTCATGCGGGTCGTTTACGAACCCGCCTTCTTCGCGCAGCAGGATCGCCAGGCAGGTGTCGAAAGGGGTCATGCCGGCTCTCCGTTCAGGTAGCGTTGCGCCTTCTCGATCTCGAGGCGCACTTCGATGATTGCGTTTGCCAGGCCGGGTTTTGCTGGCCCCAACGCTTCCATGGCGGCCAGCATGGCTTTCATCGCTGCAACCATGCTGCCGCAGATCCGCTCGCAGCGCTGGTCCTGGGCAGACTTCCGGCGACCGCGGAGCCAGCCCCACAGGCCGACGCCACCTCCACCCAGGAAGGTGAAGCCACCGTTGACGATGGCTGCCTGGACTTGCGGATCGAGTGCGTCGGACAAAGGACTTTCCTCCGGGCATGAAAAAGCCGCCCGGAGGCGGCGTGGTCGAATGGTATCGGGGGGCGGTGGGTCAGCCGTAGAGCCAGGCGGAATTGATGCAGACGACCGGCGCGAACTGGCTGCCGGTGGTCGACACGCTGCCCATGAATGCCGGGGTGGCCTGTCCGTTCGAGACGTTGGCGCGTGCGCCCTGCAGGCCCGCATTGCAGGTTGGAAGGCCGGCGATGGTGAAGGTCGGAGGCACAACCACGCCACCGAAATAAGCAGCGCCAGCCACGCCGATGCCGCCGGCGACCTGGAGAACGCCGGTCGAGGTCGAGGTCGACGGCGTCGTGGAGGTGAGAGCGACCGTACCGCCGCCCTTGAGCAGGTTGCCGGTCAGCGTGATCCCGGAGAGGTCAATGCCGTTGGTGGTTGTCCACCCACCCAGCGCCTTGAGGACGGTGCCGCTGGTTGGGATCGGTGCGGCACCACCGTTGTTATCAATTTGGATGCCGTTGGTGAAACCGACCCCGCCGGGCGCGGCGAAAATCCAGTATGCGGCATCGACCACGTTCCCGTGCATGCCATCGCTCGGCCAGCTGCCGGCAGCATAGGCCGCCTTGACAGCCACACTGGCGCCAGTCTCGACGGACACTTCGGAATCGTTGCCGATGCAGGCCTGCCAGTAGGTAGCGCCGGACTTCATGCGGCAGACTGTCCCGCCGCCATACAGGTAGCCTTTGGGCGCCACGTTGGTGCCGCCGATATTGTAGGCGGTGTCAGCGACGACGTTCAGCGCGGCGAAGAACGGATAGGTGCTCGACGTGCTGGTGGCCGAGGTCATGTGAAGCGCGACGCCTAGGGCGTTGCGGCCATCATTGACGGTCGATCCGCCGAAATACTGTTCCACCGAGAACAAGGTCGGGATGTTGGTCCCCGGCGTGGCCGAGCTCGTCATACTGTCCGAGGTCGACCACACTCCCAGCCCGATCGGATTGAACAGGTAGTTGAAGTTGCTGCCAATCGTGCCCGAACGAGGGAATTCCACGACCAGGATGTCGCTGGCCTGGATGGGCTGCACCTGACCGGCAGCCGACATAACCAATGGCTTCCGCGTGCCGGCGGCGGCGGGGTTGGTGAGGGCGAGGCCAGCCAGGAGGATGCCGGCCAGGTAATGGACGATGCGATTCATCAGAGTGGTCCGATCCAAGGAAGAGGAGTGAACAAGATCCCGTGGCCGGGCGCCGCCGGCGCCAGGCTGAGCGGTTGCACGATGCTGCCCCCTGCAGTGGGAGGAGTGGTCTGGTAGCCACCGGGCACCGTATCGCTGAGCCAGACCTGGGCGGCGCCCACAGTTATGGTGACGGCCGAGTTCAGCCCGATCGACTGCAGGATCCCGGTGTCACCGAGACTGACATCCGCGATCGCGAATGCGTTGGCCCACAGCGCAGGGTTGGCTGCCCACGCCAGATCGACCGTAAACCCGCCAGAATAGCCGACGTGGACGAAGGCCCCTGCGAAAATAGCCTGCAGCGCGGTCGCAGGATATTGAAGGGTGGCCAGTGCCAGACCGCCGCTGGCATTTGAGTTGAGCAGGTCCTCGACCGTGGACGTCTTCTGGGCGCCGCCCTGCCACACCGGGATCAGGTCGTCAGGGCTCAATGGCTGCACGGCAGGCGGGTAGGAGGGAATCGTGCCCATCAGCGCAGCTCGCACCAAGTTGGCGTGCCAGCGCTCCAGGTTACCTTGTAGGATGCTGTGGTGGGAACGACGAAGGAGGCGGTCATCGCCGAAACGGACCCCCCCGCGTCATAGGTTCCGTTGAACAATACGATCCCATTAACCTGCGCCGATACGCTTGGCGTCACGCCCGTGTCCGGAAATGAGAGGAACACCTGAATCGGCCGACCCGTGTCGTTGACGTAGTCCGTCCCCGAAACTCGCGAGCTGCTGACATCCTCCCACGCTTGCGCAATCCCGAGCGTGGTCCCGAAGATGAGCTCTCGAATGGATTCGAGCAGCTGATTATGCGCGGACTTGTCTGGCTCGATCCCGGCGGCTTCGACGACGGCCATGAGCTCTTCCTGGAGCATGTTTGCGAAGTCGGCGGTGAACACGGTGGCTGCTTCGCCGTGCACTGGGTCGCCGGCGGTGAAATAGCCTGGGGTTCCCTCAGGCGCAGGGGTGGGAAGCGCGGGCGCCGCGCTGGCATGGTCGATGCGGAACATAAGGCCTCGCTAGATCAGGAAGACGCAGGTGTGGGCCGGCTTCAGCGCGTTCAGTTCGCACAGCAGGACATCGATCGAGACGACGTCGGAGCTGGCGAGGATCCTCACCGCCCACGCGAATATCCAGTCGTCGCCGTAAAGGGGCTCGCCAACGGTGTGGCCGACGCGGAACGGTGCGTAGGGCTCGATTTGAACGGTGAATCCCAACGCCGAGCAGAACGCAGTGAAGAACGGCACGCTCTGGCCCCCGCTCCCGATGAAACGCGCCCGGACCTGATTGACACGCGCCGCGATGGTTGGGTCGGATCCAGCGCAGGGATCGGGCAGGCCGAGCGATACCTCCCACTCAGGCAGCAGATCGAGGCTGTCGCCCGGCAAGGCGCCGGCGAGCAGGTGGTCGGCCGCCCGGTCCAGCCTGGCCGGCAAGTTCGACAAAGCGGCCAGCGCGCGCTGCTGATCAGTGTTCGGGTCTGAGGGCCAGACCCGCCCCGTCGGCATGAGCGCGCGGAGCGCTCCTGCATAGTCGGCAGCGGTGCGCGTGGTCACGTGTAGATGATCGCGCCCGGAACCGGCAGCGCGTCGGCGTTCGACGTGATGTTGCCGGCGGGACCCGGCGTGACTGAACCTGCGGATGCGGTCATTGCGGTGATTACGAAGCCGGACGCGCCGCTGACTGCAGCGATTTCGGCCTCGATCGTGCTCAGCGGCGTCACGCCGCCCGGCGTGGCACTGGCGCGAAGCGCCGAGGCGAACGCGGCCGCGATGATTGCCTTGGTTGACGGACTGGCCGCCGACAGACCGGCGATGGTCATGGCAATGGTGTTCGGAACCGGCGCCAGCGCATAGACCAGGGAGGTCACCGGCTGCAGGTCGAACAGCGCATTGGCAATGACCAGCTGATCACCGGTGGCGGCGATCCCCCGAACCTCATCCGCAGCAACGCCGTTGGAGCCTTGGGGAAACCCCCCAAAGGCTGCTTCGGCGTCATCCATCATGAACATCACACCGACGGTGCCGGCGCCGTAGAGATTCGGTCTGGCCCAGGCGCGGGTCACGCCGGCCACACTCAAGGCCCACGTGACATAGTCGGCCGCCGCCCCGCCCTGGCCCGGGTTCGAATATGCCGCGATCATCCTGGTTTTCAGGTCGTCGTCGCGCTCGACATCCGCACCTCCGGCGATGGTTGCCGTAACCGTGCCGGCGGACGATATGCCGGGGATCGCATTGGCGATGGTCATCGTCGTTCCGACCGGAGTGTTTCCAGCTGCACCGGGCAGCGCCGCCACCAGCGTCGCGACGACATGGCCACCGGCCGCTGCGGCGTCCGCGGCCACGATGAAGGTCGCACCATCGGAGCGGCTGACCGACGCGCCTGCAGGCAGCGTTCCGCCGGCGGCGTTGAAGGTCACCGTCCCGGAGGCCGCAACCGCCGCCTTGCGGGTGACTCCTTTGAGCGCGGACCACCCTTCGAGGTATTCATCGGTCGCGGTGAACGGGACTGCCTGTTTCGCGATCCAGTCGAGGTAGCCGTAGAGGCCATTGACCATGGCCGCGAGGGCATCGCCGACGATCCGCAAGTTGGCGAACCGCAGCAGCACATCGACGCCGGGCAGGCCTGCCGCGATGTCGGCAGCGACCTGGGCGCGCAGCGTCGAAAGGTTGGGGCGGGGAAAGGGCATCAGATCGTGTCCCAGAGGCGGGAGAAGCGCAGCGAAAGCGGTTGGCCGGCCATCCGGTGGATAGTGACCTGCGCGCCCAGCATGCCGGGGCGCGGGTATTCGGTGAGGACGTCGATGCGGGACGCGATGGCATCGGTGATCAGCCAGGCAAGCGCATCTTCGATGTCCGCCTTGACGACCGCCAGGAGGCGCTGGGTCGGCTTCTCGCGCTGGCGCAGCCACAGTTTGGAGCCGATCGTGCCGCCCCACCATCCGCGCCGGTTGGCGCTGCCGTCCGGGAGAAAGTCATCATCCTCTGCAGCGGCATCGGTGAACAGGCTGATCAACACCGCAGTCCCCAGGTCTCCAGCATTTTGCATCGCCGGATCGCCGGTGGTGATCGCGTCGATCGGGGCGCCAGCCTGGTCGACGATCGGCGAACCGGCCTGGTCGACCCACAGTGAGCTGGCGCCCGGATCCAGCAGCCAATCCCCATACCCTTGGGACGGGCTCCAACCGGTGATGATGTCGGTCATGTGGTCTGGTCCGTGATGCCGGTTGAACCGGCGCCGGTCTGCACGCCGGTATGCTTGTGGGCATTGTAGGCGTCGTGCAGGGCTTTGACGTCGATCGAGGTCCCGTTGGTTTCAAGGACGATGTTGCCCCCGACCTTCAGATCCCCGGTGATGTCGATTTCCGGGCTGTCGAGGGTGATCTTGGGCGCGTTCTGGATAACCAGCGGGAGGCCGGCACAGTCGAGGATGGTGCCGGTGTCGGTAAACTTCAGGATAGCGCCGCGGACGTCGTAGACGGCGGTGTCGCCAGGCTTGAGATTACGCGGGCGCGATGGCCGATGGCTGGTGGCGATGACCACCGAACCGCCTCGATCGGCGCCGAAGCGCATCATCACCGCCTCGGCGTCGACCGGCGGAACGGACGTAAATCCGAACTCGGTAAGGCGCCGCACCTTGTCGAGGATGCGATCGATAAAGCCAGTGCCGTATGCCTTCTCGGTGATCTGCAGCTGCTGCAGCTCATCGGTGTCATCAGCCAGCGAAATCCGCCCGAGGCCAAAAATGTTCGCGAGGAGGCGGGGGTTCACTGGTTACCCCCGCCACCGGGCGCGGTGAGATCAGAAAAATTGGCCGGGACCAGCGTGATCGGCTCTGGCGTGAAGGCCTCCCGCGGCATCATCACCAATTCGGCAGTGGTGCCTGTCTCGTTGGATCGATGGAAGCGAACCTCGGCAATAACCAGGTCCCGCGAGATGCCAGGCAGCTTGACCGGGACCAAGGTATTGGGCGTCCACAAAACCCCGGCACTGTCGCGCCAGCTGTCCACGGTGACCATCGCGACCTGGCTGCGCCCGGCGCGGCGCGCCGCTTCCCACTTCGCCCGCTTGATTGTGTAATCGAACGGCTGCTGAGCACTTTGGTCGAGGATCAGGTGGGTCAGCCGATGGCGCGGCACACCCGGATCGTGCTCGGTATCGAAGAAGGTTCCGCCGGGCAGCTCCATGGTCGCGTCGATGGCGGACCCGCAGCAGACGTAGTCCGAGAACCGCTGATTCATCGATCGAGACCACGACCACGCCTCCACGTTTTCGCCGAATGACGCACCGCTCGCCGCCCGCTTGGTCCCCACTTGGGCAAGGATAAGGCGCCCGTGACTGTCCTCGTAGACGAGTAGGTTGGCATTGCGGGCAACCCGCTGGATAATGTCAGCACCTGACTCGCCATAGTTGAGGGGCCAGGCCGGGATCGTTTCGCCGGCACTGGCACCCTCGCCAAGCGAAACTGCAATCCCGTAGGCCAAGGCCAGATTGTTCGAAATCGTCAGCGCGTTGCCATTGATCAGCTGATGGGACGGCCACTCGGCCGAGCAGTCAACCAGGTCCTGCGTTTTCCCGCGGCCCGCGATGTCGATTCGGTGGCCCGTGGCAGTGCCGCCGTCTTCTACATGGTCGACATAGCCATCGAGCACCTGGTCGTTGCCCAAAATCACCGTGCAGGGGTCCCCCGGGTTAACAGGGATGGAAGTGCCGGGAGGAAGACTGGCGCCGATGGAAAAGCTATTCGGGAACGCTTCAGCGCGGAGGGATACTTCGACATCCTCCCAGCCAGCGAAGTCTCCGTCAGCGATGACCAGTCGGAGATCTGCAGGGTCCGCTTTCGGCGTCGAGCCCGCGACGATGATTTCGGGATCGGTCACGAGGCCAGCGCCTGAAACCGGGTTGGAAGAAACAGCGGGTGCGGCGGCGCGATTTGCGTGACCAGCTGATCAGCACGAGTGGGATCGCCGTAGACAGTCTGGGCCAAGGCCAGCGCTGGGAGGGGCGCGCCGAAGTTGAACGTCCGGATCTGCGGCAACGTGGCTCCGCGATCACGCAGGTCGTTGACGATCGAGGCGCGACAATCGAGCAGCGCGGCGAAGCTCGCGTCATTGCCCGCGTCCGCCGCTTCCAGCGCGAGGTCCTCGAGGACTGGCCCGATAGCGGCAATGCGAGCGGCAGCATCGTCCGCGCTCCATGGCTGATATTGGCCGATGGCATCAGTCAGCGCCGCTGCTGCTGCCCGCGCGACAAGGGTGGAGATAGCCGGCGCCTGCGATCGGGACTGCGGTTCCAGTGACAATCGGATCACCCCAACCATCAATCGAATCGCGTCCGCCGGATCTGCGCACGCCGAGGCCAGCGCATCGATCATTGCGAAGATCGCGGGCGGAATACCAACGGCATTCGACAGGTCAGCGGCGTCCACCGCGTCGGCAAATGCGGACGATGCGTTAAGCACAGTGGTCCGCGATGCCGATGCAAGCTCCACCAAGTCCGAGACCGTGGTCGTGTCAGCATAGGGACTGGCGTTTGATCCGCCGACGCCCGCATTACCGCCCGAATTGAAGCGCCCGAATTCTCCGGGCAGCTGCGCAACCAGGCGGGTCAGCGCAGTCGCATCGCGCGCCAGGCGGTCAACCTGTTGCTTCCACATCGCTGCGCCAGCTGTCGAACTGGACCGCAGAGGGTTGATCCCGAGCGTGCTGGCAATCGCCGCCACACCCTCAATCGCTGCAGCTGCCTTCAGGGCAACCGACGCCACCTTCTGGATTTTGCCGAGCAGATTGTTTGCGGCGGTGCTGAGCTTGTCCTTGCCTGGGAACAGTTTCTCCCCGGCCTCGACGAACTCGATCTCGATGTCCGAGCGGTTGCGAGCGTCGAGCGCCTCAGAAATCGAGGCGCGTTCGACACAGACCTTGAGCACACCGAGCGTCGGATGCGTCAGGGTGCCGGCGCCTTTCTTCTCGATCGCGCGCACCAGCGTGGCGCGTTGGAGCACGACCGGCAACCCGCCGAACTTGACGTCGCCGTCGAGGACGAAGCCCTGGAAGCGAAAGCGGCGAGCCGAACGGCCCATATCTTCGGCCCATGGCTTATCTCGGCCCGGATATTGGTGGAGCGCGATCCGACGGCCGCCCGAGGTTTCGGAGGCGGTTACGGCGAACGGCACGCCCCTGAAGGACGCTGGCAACAGCATAACAGACGTCCTTCAGGCTAGTGCTGCATTGCCGTGCTGACCGCGCCCTTCGAGCGCGCGACGGCTCGGGTGCCGGGTGGCGCGTTCAGGAGGTGCACCTCAAGCACGACGCGGTTCACGTAATTCCGTGTCTCCTTGAAAGGGATGCTTCTCGCGAACTGCTCGTCCGTGATCTGGCCCTTCCTGGGGTCGCCGAAGCGCTTGATCCATTTGTCGACATTGCCCTCGCCCGCATTGTAGGCCGCGGTGGTCAGGACCTGGTCGCCGCCGTAGCGCTTTCCGAGCCAATCCAGGTAGGCGCCGCCCAGGTGGCGGCTGTATTTGGGGTCGGCGCGGTAACGCTGCTCGTCGAACCTCTCGCCCAGCATCGAGGCCATCCGGCGCGCTGTGCCGGGCATGACCTGCATGACGCCCCGCGCGCCCTTGGGGCTGACCATCCACTGCTTCGAGCGCTCGCCCAGCGTTTCGATGCGGTGGGCAAGATCGCCAATCCCGGTGTCGACGGTTCGAAATGCCTGGTTCGACGCGGCCACGAACTTTTCCGCCGCCTCGCGAATCATCTTTGCCGCCGGCTTGAAGTCGCTGTCGACCACTTCGGACATAGCGCGGGCGCTGCTGAGCGCCACGTCGATCGCGCCCTCACCATGTTCAGCCAGCGCGCCCCGGCCCTTGCTCCAGGCCCGCTCGCCGAGCTGGCCGAGCATGACGCCTTTGCGCGCGACCCTAGTCGCGGTGGCCATCTCGCGGTCCGACAGCACGTTCGCCGTCTTGTCGGTGTCGCGCATGTCGGCCGACAGAGCCTTTCCGCCCTGTGTGAAGGCGGGCAGTGCCGCGTCGGGAATGCCGAGCGCGCGAGCGAGCGTGCGCCGTCCGCTCGAGTTCTGGCGCTGCAGCGCATCGGCGATCGACGGGAGCATGGCATCGGTATTCACCGTGCCATCCTTGTTCAGCTTCATCTCGACACCGGTGCGGCGCATCGCCTCGAGCGCCGTGGTGTTCCGACCGTAGCGCGCGTCGTTGAGGGTCTGCGACAGGCTGCCAGCGGCGCCGATCGCAGTGCTCTTGTCGACGCCGGCGCGCTCGGAAGCCGCCGCGAACTCCTGCAGGGCCTTGGTCCCCATGCCGATGATGTCGGCGGTGCGCCCGATCTGCGCCGCACCCTTCGCCCAGTCGGTCGCGAGCTTGTAGGCAGCGACCGCGGCGGCGCCCAGCACCGCAATTGTCGCGCCGGCGGCAACGGCCACGCCGCCGATGGCAGTGCTCAGCAGGCCGCCCGATGTTGCGGCACCGGCCAGGCCTTCGCCCATTGCCGACGCGGCTTCACCGACCGCGCCTATGCGCCCGGCCAATCCCGAGGTGAGCGACCGCCCGCCGAGTGCCTTTGCCGTGGCCTGCTCGATCTTGGCGAATGACCCGATGATCGACTTCGTGGAGCGGCCGATCATCCGCTCGTTGTCATTCATCGCGCGGCGGCTGACGTCGCTCAGCCGCTTGGGCAGTTGGCCGAGCCGCTTCTCGGCTTCCTTGACGCCCTTCTCGACCTTATTGTCGGCTGTGATGCTGACGCGAAGGTCGGCGAGATCAGACATCAGCCCACTCCAGCCAGCGGTTCAGGGTTGACCAGGGTCGCGACGCGACCTCGTCCGGAAATTTGCCGAAGAGCCGGGCCAGCGCCACGAGGTGAGGGCCCGGGTCAGGTGGGACTAGGACAAAAAACCGGCGAGATACTTCGATGCGACGCGCAGATCCCGGGCGCCGATCTTGCGGATCGCCATCTCCGGCACACCCGAGACGATCGAGACGCCGGCGATGTCGGCTTCGACGCCATCCTTGGTGCTGAACTTCGACCACTCGTCGGCGGTGGGCTCGCGGAGACTGAGTTCGGTATAGGTTTGTCCGGCGTATTCGACCGGCGAGCGCAGGATGACGACCAGAGCCTCGGGAAGCTCCTGCGCGGCGGCGATTTCGGTTTCGGGCATAGTCAGTTCTCCGTGACGTCCGCGCTCTCGAAGCGGATCGAATAGGTGCCGTCCTCGGTGTTCACCTCGGCCGGATCGCCGGTGCGCCACATGTTCCGGCCGACGATCGCTTTGCCGTTGGCGGCCTGGGCGACGACGGTCACGTCGCTGGCGGAATTGAGGTCTGACATCGACAGCGAGGCGCTGTCGCGGCCGCGCCAGGAAATGTGACCGGCTGCGGGCTTCTCCGAGAAACCATGGATGCCATCCTGTCCAGCCAGCGTTTCGCGCGTCGTCGAGCTGACGAGGTAGGTTCCCTCTCCGGCCACCGCATAAGAGCGGCCGTCGATGGTGATGTAGAGTGTGCCTGCAAGGCGGTTGTCGGCCATGGATGCCTCCTCAGATCAGGCGGAACTGGATCAGCGTCGCGAACTGGCGCAGCTGGTTGATGAGCGTGCCCGGCCAGAGCACGTTCACGCGGTTCGGGTTGGTTGCGTCCTTCTCGACGATCAGCCCGGCAGCGAAGGCGGCCGACTTCTGGACGAAACCGGCCTCCTCGAGCTCGCGATAGGCTGCGATCAGATCGGCCCGGATGACCGCCGGCGTCACGACATTGCTGTTGGGCAGCAGTCGCACGCCGTCAGCCGCCAGCTTCACGCGCGAGAACTTCAGCTGCACCCGGTTGCGCAGGAAGCGCAGCACGTAGACCAGCGTGAACATCGTCTCGATTTCGAGATACGAATTGTCGGGAGCGCCCTGGTTGTTGGTCACGTAAGTGGTGATCATGTTCTCGATCGTGACCGCGCCATTGCCGTCGACGAACCAGGTCGTCGCGCCGCTGTAGAGCAGCGTCGAGTTGCGGACTGGCAGCGTGTAGCGAGAGGCGATCGGCGGCGCGAGCACGCCTGCGACCGCGAGATATTGCAGCGGCTGCGCCGGATCCAGGCGAAGACTTGCGGCGGCCTGACCTGCGAGCGCCGCCGCCCACGCCCAGCTCGGCGAAGGGGAGTCGTTGTACGGGACCACGGTCAGGTGCTGGTCGTTGCGGCCAGCGCAAAACGAGGCTGTCGCGCCAGCCGTGCCCTTGTAGGCTGCAAAGGCGTGGCCGTAGATCTGCTGCAGCGACGACCAGCGACCGGTGCTGTCGGCGAGGAACGCCTTGATCGCGTCCAGCGACGTGCTGTCGGTCAGTGAGCTGACGATGAAATCGAAGCCCTGGTCGCCGAGCGCCGTGAGGCCGCTGGTCAGCACCGGGTTGGTCGCGCCGCCGCTCATGGCGGTGATCGTCGCGCCGACACCGGCCGGTACCACTTCGCCGCCCGCGGTGCCGAGATAGGCCATCCGGATGTCGATGTCGTTGCCCGCGAGGCCCTTGTTTCGGGCGGTCAGATTGACTGTGCCTGTCGTTACGGCAGCGGTGACCGGCAGGCCGGCTGCGGAAACTGCGGCGGCGACGGCGGTGGCGATCGCCGACGCCGTATCGCCGGCGCTGATGCCGACGGCCAGGTTCTGGCCGGCAATGTAGAGCGGCAGGGTGCCCGCTGCGGTGGCGGGGCCGGTGAACGCCACCGAACCCGTGGCCGCCGCGCCGGCGCCGTTGTCGGCCAGCGGCAGCACCCAGAGCTCACCGATGGGGTCATTCCGGTGATAGAAGTCGATCATGCCGGCCAGGATCGAGCCGGCGCCAGCGGCCGCCATACCATCGCTTGCGGAGATGATCCGGGTTGGCGTGTTGGCGACCAGGGTCGCACTGCCGGCGATTTGTCCGATCAGCAGTGTGCGCTGGGCGGGCGCGGCCGTGTTGGCGAAGCGCGGGTCGAGTTCGGCGAAGAACAGGGGCACCCGCAGGTTCGCTGGAATATTGTTGAACTGCATCGCCGGTTACTCCTTGGACGCCGGCGCGTCGGACGACGGCTCGAGCTCGGGTTCAGGGACGTCGACGCGTCGGACGTCGCCGTCGGCAATCATGCGAGCCCAGATGACGTTGTTGGGATCGACTTCGATCCCGGCGTCATCAATGACGCGGAGAGTGGCCGGATCGCGCACGAGGCGGCCCGGGACAGCGACAACACGCATGCGTGTCTCCTCAGATGAGCGGGATAATGACCGCGATGGGCGAGTAGTTCGAAGCGCTGAGGTCAGCCTCAGAAAGGTCGTCGTCGGCGATGGGGGCGAATTCCTCCGGACCCTCGTAGAATTCGATATCGAGATCGATCTGGATCCCGGCGATGTGCTTGTCGCCCTCGGCCGAAAACGCGGCGTCCGATCGCATCGCGGCAATCTGCTGGATCTGCGCGAACAGCGGCGAGGAGTTGATCACCGCAACCTCGACCTGGCGCTTGAGCTGCCAGGCCGCGGCCTGGGCAACGCTGGCGCCGGCATTGTCTTCGGCGGCGTAGGCGGCAACCTCGCCGATAATGCGGATCGTGGCCGTCGTCGTGAACTGTGGCGCGCCGGAGCGCGCGATGCTCTGCCGGCTTTCGCGCAGCAGCCGGACCTTCAGCAGCGGCAGGTTCTCATCCATCGCCGGCCAGTCGCCGGGAGAATAGACCCGCGCGCCCGCGTCCGTCGACGTCCCGATCGCGGTGACCACCAGGTCGAGCAAGTCGGTCGAGATCATGGCCCAGTCCTTTGCAGCAGCAGCAGGATGTGGCCGTGGCCGTCAGGGTTGGGATTCTTGACGATGTAGCTGCGCCCGGTGCGGGTGACGGTGACCCGGTCGTTCTGCTTCGGGTCGTAGCCGCCGAGCGCGGCGGCGCGCACGCCGATGACCGGCTTGGGCAGATTCACCGTCTGCCCATCCTGGTCGATCATGGCGTCGATGTTCTCCTCGTCGACCACGGCGTCCGAAATAATGATGGGAGCGCCGCCGCGCGGGATCAGGATGACCTCTTCCCCGAACTCCGCCATCACCGGGCCGAGGACGAGGTCATCCCAGTTGATCACTGCTTCGGCTCGACGCGGACGCCGTCCTCAACATTCACGGCCGGACCGTCGGCGTTGATCGTGACGCTGCCATCATCCGACAGCAGAAAGCCTAGCGAGCGCAGGCGCTCCGCTTCGTCGGAGGCCAGGTCGACCTGCGAACCCGGGCCTTTGTCGCCGTCGGGGGTGGAAACGGTGCGGCCCGGAGCCACGGTGAAAGTGCCGGAAGTCGTCGCGTTTTTCGATGCAGCCATGACAGGCTCCTGGAAGGGATTGGAAAGAACCCGCGCCGCGGCCGAGGCCGGGCGCGAGAGGTGGGAGAAGTGTCAGATAACCGTGACGCACAAGCTGGCGTTGACCCGGCTCGGGATGACCAGCGGTGCCGACTGGAGCATGATGATGGTCTGCGCCGGGTCTTCCTGGATCCAGGTCTTCGGCGCGTAGGCCATCGCCTTGTAGGCGAAGCGCGGATCGATGATCATGCCGAAGGCGCGGGTGCCCATGAGCGCGTCGCCGCTGGACATGATGACATTGCCGTCGGGCAGCATCGGCTGTTCGACGTTGTTCGCGTCGATATACCAGTCATTGTAGAGCCAGAGGTCATACTGCCCCCAGCGGCCCTTATAGACCGCGCCCTTATTGATCTGCGAGCCGGGGTTGATCTCGTTCCCCTTGCTGGCGAGATCCGGGTAAAAAATTGCGCCCTGCACGCCTTCGGCCTGCATGAAGATCTTCCACGGCGTGTTGGTGAAGACGATATCGGTCACCACTGCGCCCGACTGCTTCAGAATGGTCGCACCCCACGCGTCGATCTGGCCCACGATGTTGGTGTCGCGGCCGGCGGCATTGAGGGTGTAGCCCCAGCGGTTCGAACCCGACAGGGCGATGGTCAGCGCCGCGGCCCGGCCGAAATCGATGAGCGTGGTGGGAAAGCCGTCGCCGGTGATGGTGACAGTGCCCGAAGTGAGGGCGGAGGCCGCCATCCACTCGAGTCGGCGGTTCACCATGTCGACCTGGTCAGCCATCTCGAAGTTGAGATTGGCCATCATCCGTTCTTCGCCGGTGAGCTCGCCGCCGATGCGCTCGCCGATCTGGCGCCGGACGGGCTTGCGCAGGTCCGGCGCGCGCTTGTCCTTGATGTAGGCGGGCTTGAACTTGTTGGTCACGTAGCGGCGCTGCTCGACCAGCTTGCCCTCGACCAGTGGCGAAACGAATGGCGACATGCGGCGCAGGCCGACGTCGATGTCGATCGCGACTTCCTCGGTGTCGTATTCGACGATGTTGGGGAAGAACATGTCGAGCAGGAAGTTCTGCGAAGTCTTGAGGTTGGGGACGACCTGAACCAGCTCGGCGGTCGTGTAGGAAAGATTGTCAGCCATGACGGGCTCCCAAGAAAAAGCCCGCCAGTGGCGGGCTCAAGGCGTTGATGATTGGGCTGCGATCAGCTCGGATCAGCGGCAGTGACGAAGGTCTTGAGGTAGATGTTCTGGGCCTCAAGCGCCGTGGTGGCGGCGGCGAGCGTGATGCCGCTGCCGAGCGTGACGGCATTGCCGTTGAATTCGCCCATGCCGTAGATCGCACCGGTGACATCGCCGCCACTGGCGTCGGCATCATCGGCCAGCAGCGTGACCGGATCCTGCGAGCCGTCGGTGGCAGCCGCAGTCGCCAGCTTGTAGCCGCCCGAGCCGGCCGATACGACCACAGCGATCGTGTCGCCCGCGATGAATGCGGTGCCGCCCGCCGTAATGGTGAAGCCGATCTCGGTATCGGTGTAGGCACCCAGGGCGAAACCCTCGGCGATCTGGACACCGTTGGGGTTGATGACGTCGAACGTGGTCGCCGACTTCATGCGCACGGTATAGGTGCCGACCTTGCACTTGGCGCCCGCAACCGGGACGGTCAGTGTGCCGTTGCCGGTGCCAGTGACGACGCCATTGGCGATGGAGCCGATCGTCACCTTCCCGAGCACCGAGCCACGCTTGAGCGCAGCGCCGCCGGTGATCGTGCGGGAATGCGTGACGACCTTGAGATCGCCAGCCAGCAGCTGGTCGGGAATGAACGCGTCTTGGGCGACGCCGGGCTGAAACGGGTTATTCCCGTAGTTGGTCGGGGTCAGAGTCATGGGGATTTACTCCTGGAGTGACGGGATCAGGCGCGGCCGAGCTTGCGCATGACGGCCAAGGACTTCTCGGCGAAGCTGGGGTTGGACTTGCCGCCTTCGCTGCCGGGGCGGGCTTCGGTCCGAGAGCCCATGCGGCTGTCGAGGCTGCGGCCACGCGGCTTCTCCGGCGCTTCCGCACCGGTCGCCTTCATGATGCGAGCAGCAGCGGCGCTGGTGTTGCGCGTCGTGAAGGCGAGGGTCGCGGCCAGCGCAGCGCGACCAGCAGCGGCGGGGTCGGCGAAAATCCGCGCGCACCGAGCGTTTTCGCGTGCGCGGCCGAGCGCGAGGCCGCGGCGGAAGGCCTTCTTGCCCTTCTCGTCGAACTCGTCGTCGTCCGGTTCGCTGTCCTCGGCATCCTTCTCAGGGTCCTGATCCTCGTCGTCGCCGTCGCCCGCGCTGGCGTCGGCGTCATCATCGCCGTCCTCTTCGGCGCGCCGGGCATCCTCTTCCTGGCGGCGCTCGTCTTCCTCGGCGCGGCGAGCATCCTCCTCCTCGCGCTTCTGGTCTTCTTCGGCGCGGCGAGCCTTGCGGGCTTCGTCGTCCTCCGGCTTGTCTTCTTCGGCGCGCTTGCCGCGGAAGCCGGCCATCAGGTGGGCGAACGGGGACGTTCCCGTCGCCAGGGTGTTCTTCGACATGGAATATCTCCGTTTCTGTTCAGGCGGTTTCGGCGAGCAAGGCAGCGAAAGCCTGCTCGGGCGCCATCACCGCATCGGCCAGGCCGGCAGTGACGCCGGCGGCGCCCATGAAGGTGCCGGCTTTCATCGCCTTCACCTGGTCCGTGGAAAGGCCGCGCGCGCGCGCGACCGCGTCGGCAAAGATATCGCCCATTGCTTCGATCTCTGCCCGGAAGTGGGCGAGCGCTTCAGCGCTCAGCGGGATTTCCGAGTGGCCGTCAGCTTTGCGCTCGGCCCAGTCCGGGGTGATGAAGGTCACCTTCAGACCTGCCTTGGCCAGGGCCTCCGACCAGTCGACGTGCATGCAGATGACCCCGATCGAGCCGGTGCCGCCAGTGCGCGGCACGATCACGCGATCGGCCGTGCTGGCCAGCCAATACGCGGCCGAGTAGGCGTTTTCCGACAGGATCGACCAGCAGGGCTTGTTACCGCGCATTTCCAACATCGTGTCGGAAAGATCGGCGCAGCCGGCGACTTCGCCACCTCCGCTGTCGTAGACGCAGGCGATCGCTTTGACCTCCGGATCGTCATGGGCAGTGAGGAATGCCTGGCGGATGCCGTCGTAGCCCGTCATTCCGCTGTAGGGGCGAAGCGAGCCCAGGCGCTGAACGGTGGTGCCGATCACCGAGATCACTGCGACCCCGTTCAGCACATCATAACCGGGGTCGGCCCGGGCATCGCGACGGGCGGTGAAGTCGTCGTCGTCGTCAAACCAGGCCCCGGGCTTGATCACCGAGCCGTCCATGCGAACCATGCTGGCAATGCCGAGCCGCTCCGCGAGCGCGCCGATCGCGATCTCCGCCTTGCGCGGATGGATTGCGAGGGGCGTGTTAAACAGCCGCTGCGCCAGGTGAGCAAAGTGCGTCATTGGGCTTCGGGATCCTTGATCGTCTGCTGAGCAGGCACTTCATTGAGGCCCATCCCGGCCCAGCTCGGCGGCTCCAGTCCGGCTTCCTTGAAGCGACGGATGGTATTCTTGCGGGCGAGGATCATGTCGTCGCCGTCGATGCCCTGCTCGGCGCAGATCTCATCGTAATCCATCAGCGCCGCATCCATGCCCAGGATCGCGCCCTTCACCTCGTTGACCGGATCGATCCAGCCCCGGCCGGGCCCGATCCACTTCGCCCGGGAATAGGCTTCGGGGAACTCCTCGAACGACGGCGCGCCGGCGGGCAGGGGAAGATCGTCGATTTCGTGCACCTCCTCGACGAAGGCGCCGAAGATCGGTTGGCAAAATCCGCCGGCGAAATCGTCACGGCGGCGGGTCATGGTCTTCCAGAACTCGAGCATCGCCCCGCGCGCGCTCGAATAGTTGACGTCCGACCAGTCGTTGCTGACCTGCTGCGCGGACATCCCAGCGGCGCTGGCGACGTTCCGCAGCACCGCCTTTTCGAAGATCCCGAAGTTGGCCGAGGGGCGCTTCGGGTCGGCGAAGTTGACCTTTTCACCGGGGAACAACTTCGGCAGCTGCGGTCCCGCGCCGGGGATGCGGATCTTGGCCTCGTCATGATAGTCGAGCCGCGCGTCCTGGTAGGCGCCGACATTGCTGCCACCGCTGAATGCTTCCTCGGCGAACTCCTGATCGAAAGGGCTTTCCAGCCAGGCGCCGAACACAGCGTTGAGGATGGCACTGTCGAGTTCGGCGACGTCGTACCGGAACAGCATCTTGAGCCGGGCCATCACCGGCGCGAGAATGCCGGTGCCGCCCCGGTGCTGATTGGCACGCTCGACGTCGAAATCGTGGACGATGACCGGCCGGCCCCACTCGGTCTCCCGCTCGATCAGGTCCCATTCCAGCGACTTCGCCGCAGAGAACCAGTCCCCTTGGTGCGCCCGCCGGATATGATACCCGACCGTGACGTCATCCTCGTCGAGTTGGCAGCCTCCCCGCAGGTTCTGCTGGTCGAACACGTACATCGGGTTCGAAAGGCGATCGGGATCGATCATCTGCAGAGCGGTGGCATACCGGGCTCGCCCGGGTGCGACGCGGTCGATGCGCCACTGGAGCATCGCCAGCGCGTCCCCGTCGATCAGCTTGTGCCGGAAAGCCAGGCGATACATCTGCGGCACCGTCATACGACGCTGCACATCCGAATAACGGCCACGCGAAGTTGCCCAGGTGCGGTAACTGGCGTCGAGCGCCTTCGAATATTCGTAGGCCCACGTCTCGTCGAACGCGCTAATGCCCGTCATCTGGGCCAGCACCCGGTAATCGGGCTTGGCGATCGGCCGGAAATTGGCGCCCACCGCGTTGTCCAGGATCCTCGTGACGGCGCCAGATGCCCAGCCATCGTTGCGGACCAGGTCCCGCATGCGCGCGACGATGGTATCGCGCCAGGGATTGAGCTCGCCGTCGGGCGACCACAGGTACGGCTGCCACTCGCGCATGTGCGCGCCGGAGCGGTCGGCCGCATCGTAGGGCACGTTATTGCCGCCGGCGAGTGCCAGCGTCTTGGGCCGAGCCATCGGCTGACCGTTCGCATCGAGGATCTGCACCACTCCGCTCACCGGAATGCGAACCTCAGCGGGCGTCGTCCGGTGCGGCAGATGCCAAGGGCGCGCTGCAGCTGCTGAATCAGCGCCGTGACCTCAGCGACTGTGGTCACCCGGCGGGCAACAGATTTTGCCCCATCGCCCTGGGTGTAGCTGACCGAGGAATAGGCCTTCCCGGTCTGCAGATCGATCAGGGCCACCTGCGCGGAGGCCAGAGCCGCGCGAAGCTGCTCGGCGGGCATGCCGTCGAATACGCTCATCTCAGCTTCCTCGAGCAAGGCGCGATCCAAGCGATCGCTTCTTCGTACCGGTACCGGTGGTCACCACGCTCGGCCCACGTTCCTGCGGTGCGGCCGCAGGCGGTGCGCCATCGACCTTGGTCTCGGCCTCAACCGCGGGCGCCGGTTCCGCCGGTAACGATTCGACCGCGCCGACATCGTCGGCCAGTCGATTGAGCTTCAGACCCATGTGCATCAGCCCATGGAGAGCCGCATACGAATAGACCCTGCAGTCCAGTGCCTCGTTGGCGCGACCCGGAATGGGCACCCACTTGCGCTGCCGAAGCGCACCGTGCCCATGGTACTCGAGCCGTTCCGCCGTGAGCTGGTCGAACCGGCCGATGTCGGTCTCGACGTTGAAGTGCATGTAGCCTGGCCCCGGCTCGCCCTTGGCCAGGGCGGCGCGGATGAAGTCCTTGGCCGCATTGACCCCGATGATGACAGGGCGGTAGGTTTTCTTGGTCCGAGAGGTCGGCCGTTTGGTCGGCCAGACGGGGTTGCGAAATCCGGTGCGGGCGCTTTCGCCCTTGATGCCCCAGACCTTGCGGCCCAGGCGAGCCTTGGCGAACTCGTAGACCGCGTCGGTATGGTGGCCACCAGTGTCGATGCACGTGGCGCGCACCGTGAATGGATGCCCGTCTGCCCGCTGCCAGACCCTGGCGAGGATCTCGTCGATCGCCGCTTGTGTCGCGGGATGCGACATCTCGCCGTCGATGACGTGGTAGTCGATCGACCAGCTTTCCTCGTTACGGCCCCAACCGACGATCTCGATTTCGACTCGATAGTCTTGGACGTCGATCCCGGCAGTTAGCAGCGCGACCCCGTCGGGCACCGCCGCCGGCCAAACCTCACACCGTGCGGCCAGCGCGTCGCGCGAGATGTCCTTGCCGGTGTTGCGCCGGTAGGGGAGTGCCATCTGGGTGTTCCACCAGGGCTGAAGGCGATCCTCGATGCCTTGCGCAGCCAGCCACTTTCTCGCGATTGCGACCGGGCTATCGCGATCCCACGGGCTGTAAAGCTTGCTGGCTTGGAAGCCGGCATGTTCATTCGAAACCGCCCATTTGCCGCAATGCGCGCAGCGTGCACGGTAAACTGCCCAGCGGTTGGCCGACCACCACTCCCACACCGTCGCCACCGGATCAGCATGACCTCCGCGCCAGGCGGCACCGTACGCGTCCAGCGGATGCTGGCGCTCGCCACAGCAGTCGAAAGACCGGGTCTGATGCCAGCGAATGGTGAGCAGCGCCCGGCGCCGATCGGCTTCACTCCAGACGACGCCGCAGCCCTCGCAATGGATGGCTGCGGTCTCCGGGCGATGCGATCGGCGCCCGGTCTCAGTATCGGTTTGCTTCTCCCACTGCAGATGCTCGAACTCAAGAAACTGGCGATGCTCACAGTGCGGACAAGCGATGCTGGCGCGACGCTGGTCCGATTCGTTCCAGCTTGCCTCGATCGCGCTCTCGCCCTTGACTGTCGGAGAGCAGACCCGGATCGAGATCCAATTGGCGAACGACGCGAGGCGCTCGTCCCCGATGTCCGTAGCCAGGCCCTCACGGGTCACCGTGTACTTGTCGATCTCGTCGTAGCAGATGATCCGCAGCGGCCGGCGCGCGAGGTTGTCCGGGCTACCTGCGCCGACGAGCGCCAGGAAGCCGCCGGGGAATGCCTTGTAGTTGATCGTTTCTTCTGCGCTTCTGGTCTTCCCGGTTCCGACGATCCGTCGCAGCGCCGGCGTCGCGCTGATGAAGGGGGTAATTCGCTCCTTGCTGAACTGCTCGGCCGCCTCGTCCTTGGGCTGCACAATCATCATCGGGCAGGGATCGAGGTCGGCGTGGAAGCCGAATGTGTTTTCGATCAGCGACGTCTTGAGCAGCTGCGTCGCCACCATGCAGGTGACGATGTGTACGCCCGGCTCGGTGATCGCGAGCATAGGCCCGCGTGCGATCTCGACGTCGGATGTCCGCCAGGCGCCAGCAGAGCTGCCGGCGCCTCGCGGCTTTATGCGATTACGGTCGGCCCACTCCGGAATGCTGATCCGCGGCGGCGGCCGCCAGCCCAAACGGTAAGCCTGGGCCAACCGGCCCAGGCCGTCCAAGGTGGCTTCAGCCTTCGTTGAGGTCCGGCTCGGGCTCGCCAATTGCTTCGAGCTGCTCCTGGACATAGGTGGTCAGCGTCTCGACCACCTTTGCCGTATCGACCCCGAGATCCGCAGCGACCATAGGTCCAATCCGAGTCGGCCAGGTCAGCCATGCATCCCGTTGCTGACGGGTGAGCTCGAAAAACAAGGTGGACGCCCGTTCGATCTCGATCAGCTCGCCGGAGTCGCGGCGGAGGTTGAGCAGCTGCCGGGCGGCGAGCGCGTTCTCCTTAATTTTTTGCGCGTCGACCTGGGTGCGAAACCGGCCGAGCGCGAGGTCAGCGAGGAAGTCGTCGACGCCGACCGGGTCTTCGTCCCCAGTCTCAATCGCCGCGCGGGGGTCAACCGGCAGACGGCGCCGGTCAACCCGCTGACGCGAGGTGTCAACCGAGGCCGCCTCGGTTGACCCATTGCGAAACCGCCCTAACCCCGCATCGCGCATTCTGCGGTCGGATCCCTCGACCTCGACCAGGTCGCCGGAAAACACCAGAACTCCGCGTGTTTTCCACTTGGTAGCCGCTTGTTTCGACGCGCCGTGTTGGGCGGCAAACTGAGCGAGGGAGCACGTCGTCATCGGCCGGACCGTCAACCGTCAACCAGGGGTCAACCGGGGTTTGGGGTCATAGCTGGGGTCGCATCGGGGCGCGCAATTACCCACGTGCCGGAGAGGGCCCGGAAGGACCCATTTCGCATTCAGTCCCCGCGAAGGGGCCAACCAGGCCAGCGTCCGCGGGGGTCAGAGGGCCACTGCGACAGGGGGCGAGACGCCGCAGCCGGGGTGCGCCGGGCTCCCGGCGCATGAAGTAGATGCGCTCGGCGCACCGGCGGCCGGCGACGGCCTCGACGCAGACATCCAGGCCGAGCAGCTGCGCGAGGAATGCAATGACGTTGACGACGCACCATGGGATCATGGTCACTTCCTCCTCGTGGCCAGCGCCTGGCGCAGCGCCAGGTCAAACTCGCGGCTGGCATTGCGGCTGACGTAGTCCTGTGCCCGCTCGTAGAAAGGCAGGTGCTTGGTCACCTCGGTGGTGTCCTCGAACTCGATAAGCAGCTTCAGCCCCGTGCGCACGCCGCCAAGCTTGTCAACGGTCCGGCCCTTGGTGCCCCGACTCAGGTCGCGCCGCTGCCCCGCGACTGGACGCTGCCACACGCCGGAGACCGTGCGCCCCGACTTCCGGAACTTCACCGTGCCGATGAAGACGTCCTTGCGGCCCTTCAGCGACTTGAGCTTGTTCCTGGGCAAGTTGCCAAACTGGTTAACGCCCACCTGCTTCGGCACCAGCATCGCCTTCTTGGTGCCCAATGCGCGCGGGCCACCGTAGACGTATGGCGCCAGGTATTGCGCCTGGATGTCCTTGGCCGAGACGTAGGCGACCGGTTTGGCCTTGGTCGCCGACTGCATGTAAAACGCACGCTGGCTGAACGGCGTCGGCCGATCGAATGTCTCGACGATGGCCGCGCTTTCCTGCGCCATCACGCCCTGGGCCAGGCGCGTTGCGGCCAGCGCACAGGCGAATGGAGCTTGTTTTGTTCCGAGATCGATAATCGCTCGCTGCAGGCCGGTCAGATCGGCGCGGAAGCTGGCGTTAAGCACGGTTGGAAATCGAGCCGCCGGCGTTCCTGATGCGCGCAAGCTCGGCCATAGCGGCTCTGCCTTGCTCGAGTTCGGCTGCCAACTGCAGGGCATAGCGGTTGGTGATCGGTATGGGCTGGTCGCCGCCGGTCGCAGCTGCCCGCTCGCGCAGGCGTCCCAGATTGATCATCGTTGCCTCCAGTCACCCCGAAACGCCGCGACAATGCCCGTCGCGATCCCGCGCGCCCGTTCCTCGAGCGCATCGAAATGCGACTGCGATCGGATGCCGCCGCTGACCTCTGCCTTCAGCTGGTCGAGCTTGTCAGTGGCCCGGTCCAGCTGGGCGTCGATTGAGGGCGGTTTGCGGTCAGTGCGCACGCATGATGCCCTCCGCACTCTGGTCGAGATGTGCGAAACCCGGGCTTCCGCTGTGCGGGCCCGGGCTTCTGACGCAATTGTGTTCGCTGTCGATTTGCCCGAAACGCGGCCCAATCGGGAGGGTCGTTTTTGGGCCATAATCAACTCAGCCGAGCGTGCATTCGTTCCAGGTCCTCGTCGCTCACCTCGTCCCGCGCCCAGAACAGGCAATCCGGCCAGTGGTCCAGGGCGTCGATCAACAGGCGCCGGGCCGTGCGCCGATGCATCCGCCATTCCCTTGCCGCACGCTCCACGCCGATGTCATCGCATACCATGGCCAGGATGGGCCCAGCTGCTCCAGTGCCGAGCCGCACAGGCAGATCGCCGCGCCAGCGAGTGTAGGCCATTTCCCAGCGCACGGCCCCCAGCGCCTCGAAAAAGCCGGCATCGTCCGCGCGACCGCAGTCGATGCGCGTCTCGAGGCTGGCAGTGCGAACGCTGACCCCGCGGCAAATCTTCTCGTGGACTGAGGCGATCTCCAACGCCGCGCCGAGCTGGTGCACGTCGATCGCGCCAGATCGGTATAGGCGGGCAAGCGCCCCCTGTCGGGCTTGAGCCGCCCGCGCATGCGTCTGCACAGTGCCGTTCGCCTTATGGCGCCAGTTGGCATGGGCCTGGGCATTGGCTTTGCGAAGCGCGCGCTCTGCTCGCGCCGCCTCCGGATTGCGCGTGCGGAACGCCTCGTCACTGCGGCGCTGGGCCGCGGATATCTTGTCCTCGTTCGCCCGCGCTCGCCTGCCCTTCGCCTTCGCCATTCCGTGCTCCTGCTACAATTCGGGGTAATCGAGCACGGTAGAGCCCGGCAGGGGCCAATGTGGGCCGCTGACCGTCCGATCCCGGCTGTCGATCCGCCACCCCAAGGCTATCAGGCGCTCAACGGCTGCGGCCTCATCGGCGGGTAGCGCTAAGCCACGCGGACCAGCGATCCGTAGCAAATGCCCGTCTTGCACCAGGGAGCGTACGAGGCGCTTCACAGTTGTGCGGCTCGTGCCCACACCTTCGGCGATCTCGCCGCACGACGGAGAGAGCTTCCACTGGCTGATGTAGTCACGAACAAATGCCAAAACGAGATTGCGGCGGGACGACATGTCCGGCCGCAGCCGCGCAAATGCGTCCATTCCCTCACGCCCCACTCGCTACCCGCTTGCAGAACATAGCACCAACAGGACTATCATTTAAGGAAATTTTCTCTGCAATCCCTTTGCCTTCGCCTTCTGCAACGCCTCAGCGGCTTGGGAGATTATAATTCGGCCAGTCGCTTTTTTCCGCCCCTCTGACGGTATTCCGTATAGTCTCGCTCAATTTGCAGATTAAGGAGATCGATCATCATACCGGCATGATAAAGATTGCTTTTACTTTCAAACCCAGAAATTTCACCGATCCTGTGTTCGTGGGCAATAACGCGTCGCCAACCTAAAATTTGTTTGCGGCTCTCCCGAATTTTGTCGGCACTCCCTTCATACGAGTGCGCTCTCAGTTCCTTCTCCGCTTCCTTCAGGCGCGCCTGTTCTTTCTCTCTGACTTGGTTTTGGTCGAATTCAATACGACATTGAGTAATGCCTGACTGATCCAGCCCAGTGCAGGCGCTGCCATAGTGGGCATTGATCTCGCGCGCATGGGCTGTCCGCTCAGACTCGAGACATTGGCTGAAACTTCCGCCACGTTGCCCAAGACACCAATCGCTCAACCACGTTTTGCGCCCCCAGTTGTCCACCCGATAGCTGACCCACGGAATTTCCGGGTCGTCCATTGGGCCTGGGTGCCTACGATCCACTTGCGGATCGGGGCCAAAAATCAACCCCCATATTCCGTCTTCAGCACAAGCGGCGGAACTGACCGGCAAGATAATCAGCGACCCTATAATTACAGCGCGGAGTGCTCGCCAAGTATTCATTCTGCCCAGTCCATCGGTATGGTGTCTATCTCAATTTTATTTGGCGGAAGTATAGGCGGCTCTCCATCGAAGGAAATCCTCACCCAGGCGCCGAACTTCGCTCGCGCCTGAAATATGGCACGCAGCTCGCAGCCCTGTCGGATAAGGTGCCCTATCCGGCCGCATCGCTCCGCAGGCAGATAGCCGATCTGCACCCCGCGGCAGGAGAACACTGCGACCGCGCGCTCGTCGAAGCGATTGCGAGGCTCCGGGCGCAGCTCCACCAATTCGCCGGCGGTGCAAAGCAGGATCTCGAACCGTCGATCGGACCGGTCCCTGTTCAAATAGCCGGCTCCGACAACGGCAACCGTTTGCTGCGGTATGCGCCTGCTTGGTGCGCCCTCCCGCCACGTCATTTAGACCTTCCGGCAGATCGCGACCACGCGACCCACGATGTGCAGCTCGCCGTCGGCCGCTAGGTCTTCGGGAACTGCAGGATTATCGGAGACGATGCGCATGGTCCCGTCTGGCATTGGCCGTAGCCGCTTCACCATGCCGATATCACCGTGCGCGATCGCCCAGATCTGGTCCCGCAGGCGCGGGCGGGTATCCGAGCGGTCAACGATGATCACGTCGCGGTCATGGATCGTGGGCATCATGGAGTCGCCGATGCCTTTCGCGCTAAATAGCAAGTGGGGCGGTGCGTCAGTGAACTGTCGGAGCCACGCGCGCGAGAATCGGGCGGTTTCGCTTTCAATGTCGCCGACGTCTAGGAAGGTGCCGCCCATGCCATATGCAAGGTCAAGCTGCTCTATGTCCACTTCGTCGCCTGCGTCGTTAGCGACAGGGACGACACTCTCGTAGTTTTGTCGATCATCTGACATGCCCAGTAGCCACGCCAGCGGCACCCGCAGGGTCGTCGCGATTTTGGGCATCAGCCTAGAGTTGGCTGTCTTCCCCAGAACGATCTTGCTGATCGCGCCCTGCGTCACCCCCAGCTCCCGCGCCAGGCCGGATTGATCGACCCCGCAGTCTGCCATGGCTTCTTTCAAGCGTTCGGCGGTCACGGTCATGGCAAGGATATATCGTACGGAATATTCCAATCGGATTGGATTTTGGGATTGACGGAATAATACATTGGGAATACCCCGGCGCCATGGACACGACTCAAACCTTGGTCATGACCCCGCAAGTCGCCCTTCAGCTGGCAACCGAGGCCGCTGGCGGCCAGTCGCGACTCGCCAAAATCTGCGACCGAACTCAGGGCGCAATCTCCAAGTTGATTGCTTCCGGTCGCCCCCTTTGGGCCGAATCAGTGCTGAACGTTGAGGCTGCCACCGGCGTTTCGCGCCACGATCTGCGTCCGGACATTTACCCGCGTGATCTGGCGCCGGCCCCCGAGTCGGCTGGCGTTGGTGACGGTGAAACCCCATGAGCGCGGTTCGTATCGTCTCGAGCAATGATCGTCTGCGCCAGTTGCGTGCCGGTTTTCACGCGCTCCAGCATTCCAATTCGCGGCATTCGGCCGCGATCCCCGGCGGCGGGGGTTTCCCCCCGTCTACCCGCCGCCGGTGCGATTTCAGCAGGAGGGCCGGCGCATGACCAAGCGGCGCGCGCCACTCTCGATCGATGCCGCCCTAACCGAGATCGCAGCCGTGATCGGCTGGGACGGCATGGCCGAGGCGACCGGCAAAGGGGCGGCCTATCTGCGCGCGTGTGCCGATCCTGATCGGCGCGAGCAGCTCGCGATGCGCGATGCTCGCGCGTTGGACATCGCCTTTCGTAATGCCGGCGGCTTCGGCACGCCATTGCACGCCTGGTATGCCGGCGGCCTCGAGGTGGCTGGCGTGCTGGTGGCAGCCAGCAATGGTTCGCTCCTCACCCAGTCCGCCGAGGTGATCCGCGAGTGCGCGGAAGCGGAGGCTGCACTGATCGAGGCGACATTGCCCGGTGCTAGTCCGCGCGAAACCGCGACCGCCCGCCGCGAGATGGAGGAGGCGATCGCCTCGCTCCACCGCGCAATCGGGATGCTGCCGGACGGCCACGCCGCCCGCGTGCGCATCCACCGCGAGTTCGCACCTGAAAGCACGCACCTCGCCACGGGGCCGCCGAACTGATCGGGCGCGTTCGCCCGCATCCGCGCAACCTGCAACGTCATCATCTCCGACCGCCCTGATTGCGCTGGCCGCGCCTTCGGGAGCGGTTTCCTGCTGCCCAGAGAGGCCAACCGCCATGCCCTCGTGCACTGCTCGACGCCCTTCACCCCCTACCGTCAACGCTGCGACCACGCCGGGCGGATACATGCGCGCTTGCCGTGAAGCGGCCGGCCTCAGCATCGCCCGCGCTGCTCAGGCTATCGCCAGCGGCTATGATCGCCGCGGCCTGGCCCGCAACGAAATGGAGGCAATGGAGGCAAATCGCCCAGGTGATTACGGTCGCCTTGTCCGCGTGCTGCGCGATCGCAAGGTGTTCCCCTTCGACTTCGGCATTTTCAGCCAGCTCTGCGCCGCAACCTCCAGCCCGGAACTGGAAGAGCCAGATCCCTTCGCCGCCGGCGATTGGGAAGAATGATCATGGCGACCATGAGACCCGGCGCTTATCTGGCTCGCCGCCGCGCCGCCGCCGGCTTCACCACGCCCGAAGAGCTGGCGCGGCGTATGGGCGTCAGCACGCTCGCCATCCGCCGCGCCAGCGAGTTCGAGTTTGCCCAGCTCGGCGCGCGCCTGCGCCTGGCCGAGACAGACAGGCAGCCCCTGGCGCCAAACCAGATCCGCCTCGTCGCCCGCTTTGTCCCGTTCGCGCCCGACATCTACGAGCAGCTCGTCGTCCTCGATCGCGCGGCGCGACACGGCTGGCGCTTCGCCCACGGCAACATCGAGCCCCAGCTCTGCCGGGTGTGCGCCTGCTCATGGCACGACGCTTGCGTCACCGATGCCGGCGCGTGCGCTTGGGCAGAGGCCGATCTGTGCACAGCGTGTGCGCCGGCCGAATTCGATCCCCTTCTTGTTCACCTGGCCGCCTCGCGTGCCGCGCAGAGAGGGAGTGTCGCCGCGTGAGCAAATACGACGACCAGACCCGAGCCGCCCTTCGCGAAGGGCTCATGCAAGGAGGGGCCAGCCGCGGCGACGCCGATCTCGTCCTCGACCTTGCCATCCACGCGGCTGAAGAAGCCGAACGCGTGCTGATTAACACCGTCGGCCGGGCGCCCCGGTTCGAGATGCAGGTGTCGGCGCTCGTCATCGCCCTGCAGCTCGGTCAGCATTCATTTTCCAGCCTTGCCGAGCGCTCGATCGCGCGCGCTCGTGAGCGAGGCGCGACCTACGGCATGCACGCCGTGAGTGCGAACTTGTGACTGCGCGCCTGCTCACAGCCGCCGCCGGTCTAGCGATCGTCGCCGCCTGTATCCTCGCCACCATGATGAACAGGAGCCACTGACATGGCGCTACACAAAGTTGCTCACCCCTTGGCAGGACTGAACGTCATGGTTCTGTCTGGCCGCTTCCGAGGCCAGCGATATCGGATTGAGGATTGGTGGGACCGCATTGCGGGCACGTCTTGGAAATTTTCTGACGGCAACCCTGCTTGCATTTCCTATGCCATGAGCGGCGAAGGTGACCCCATTGATGACGAGGTCGTATACGGCAAAATCGACGGCCTGGGTCACCTGATCCACGTCCGCCATCTCCCGCAAGGGGAGACGGCACATGGCTGATACAGCTGACGATCGCCTGCGCCTGCTGATCGAGCGCATCGAACGCTTGGAGGAAGAAAAGAAGGGCATCAGCGACGATATCGCCGACGTCTACAACGAGGCCAAGGCCACCGGCTTCGACCCCAAGATCATGCGCCAGATCGTGCGCCTCCGGAAAATGAAGCCGGACGATCGCCGGGAGATGGAGGCGATCCTCCAGACCTACATGAACGCGCTGGGGATCGAGTGATGGGCGCGCCGCACGCCTTCCCATTCGCCGGCGAACCCTGGGTTGCCAACGAGCTTGCCGAATTCCAGCCGCGCAACCCGCGCGGCTCCTGGTTCGACCTGGTAGGTGGCGACAGCCCTGGTCCAGAGCGGGGGGAGGTGCTCCGGGTCCTGGAGGTGTCGATCGCGATCGAGCCTGACGACAAGGTCCGTATCTTCGCCCTGCGCTTCTCGCGCTGGCCCGATCGCGCTTTCGACAGCCGCGAGTTCCGCAAGATCGAGCCGCGCGCCGATCGCGCAACCCCCGCCGCCGACGCTTTCATCGCCCAGATGCGCCACGTAGCGCGGCCGGCCCATGCAGGAGCTCGCTGATGCGCCGTTCCCTTCGTGATCTAGCCCCACCCGATCACAGCTGGCGCCATGAGGTGCGCGGCTGGCTCGTCCTTTTCGTGTTCCTCGCCCTGTTCGCAGCGGTGTGGATCATGCTGCCGAAAGGAATGGCCTGATGCGGCTGCTCCGTTTTCTCGGGCGCCGGCCGACGGCCGCCATCCTTCCCCAGTCCCGCGAGGATCGCGTCTTTTTCGAGGAGCGCAAGGCAGCGCCTTCGGCGCGCCCCGCGCGCCAGCCGGAGCAGTCCAGCCGATGAAACGCCATCGCTCTGCCATCAAGACCGCGCGCTGCACATGCGACGAGTGCTCGAGCCTGGATCTCGCCTTCCCCGGCGAAGGCATTCAGCTGGGACTGCCCCTTCCGTCTCGGCTCTCGCGACATTGGGCCGGGCGCCGCCAGCCGCGCGGGGCAACCGGCCATGCCTGACCGGCCGATCTCCATGGTGGAGCCGCAGATCGGCGCGCTCGTCGCCGACCGGTTCACGCGCCTGCGGCGGATCGGGCACACCGCCGAGCGCATCCGGGCGGGCGATCGCCTATGGCTGCGCGAGCCGTTCCATTTGTCTCACCAATGGGGTCGCACCGCACCCACCACCGCCATCGCTCGCGGTGCCCGCCCGATCTTCGTTACCGATCTTCCGCCTGCCGCCTCGCGCTCGCCCGAAGTCCATGCCGATCTCGGAATTGGCCCGCGCCGCAACGCGCGCGACCTCCCCCGCGTCGCGCATCGCCAGCACCTTCTGGTCACGGCGGTGTCGCGCGCGCCGCTCCAGCGCATCACCGACGACGAGGCCCGCGCCGAAGGCTTCCCCACGCGCGCCGCCTGGGCCGCCCATTGGGACCTCAACCTGTCGTTCAACTCCTCCCGCGCCGGCTGCAGCTGGCACGACAACCCGGAGATCGTCGTGATCGAATTCACCCGTTTTGCGGAGCCACTGCCATGACCAAGAGCACCGTCGCAATTGTCGGCACGCGCCCGAGTCTCGGATTGGGACAGGCCCTGGCGACCCTCGCCGCCGCCGGGATGATGGCGGTGTCTGTCGGTGTCGACGTCATGGACAGCGCACCCGCGCCCGCGCCACGCCCGAGGAAGAGTCGGCGTGAAGTCGAGCATTATACCTCGCCGAATCCGCTGACCAAGAGATCGCGCCGGCGGCTTCGTGGCAAGGGGAGGGCCTGAGTAATGCCCGCGTCGTTATCCTCGTCCGACACGCGCCAGGCGATGAATACTGCCCAACTCGCAGTCTACGGCATGCTGGTTGGCGCGGCGCAGCGCGGTGATGAATGTCCGTCGAACGCAGCACTGGCCGAACGGACGAACATCTCGCCCTCTTACGCCCACCAAATAATCTACGACCTCGCAGCAAAGGGGTGGATTACCCTCGAGGCTGGGACGAATGCACGCGTAGTCACCATAGTCGACCGGGGTATAAGCACACTGCGCCCAGCAAATATGCATGGGCGAGCAGCTGATGCAATCACCGGCGCGCAGCTGGTTGCAGAGATTCGAGCGGAAGCTTCCCGTCGCGGCCTCGAGGCCGAGCAGTTCGCTGCGCCGCTGAACACGAGCCCGCGCAGATATCTGGAAGCGTTGCGCTGGCGAGGTCGCCCAGGGGCGACGACAATTGCTCGAGTGCGTGCGCTGATCGCCGGCGAGCCATTGCCCGAACTTCCAGGCGCCACGCCCGTCACCGGCGGAATTGCAGTTGAGAGCCTGGCGACGCGAATTGAGCGCGACCAAGCACGGTTGCGCGAGCGACGCGAGGCTTGGCTTGTGGCTGAGCAGCAGCGCTACCGTTTACCCCGGCGGGCCCGGCTGATCGACGAGATGCCGGCATGACGCCGGTCGATCCCCTTGCCGATCTGCCGCGGCTCAGTGCCGAAGCGGCAGGACCGTGCGTGATCTGCCGCCGGCAGATGCTCGCGACTGGCCTCCCGATTTTCTACCGGGTGACGGTCCAGCACTGTGGCCTCGATGCCAAGGCGGTCCAGCAGCACGTCGGCCTCGGCATGATGCTCGGAGGTGGCGCCAGCGGCATGGCGCTGGCCGACGTCATGGGCGCCCACAAGCCCCCGGTAGTGGTCATGAGCAGCGGCACGGTCAACCTCTGCCACGCATGCGCGCAGGACCAGCCGGCTGCGTTCGGCTTCCTCCACCAGGCGAACGAGGAAGGTAGCACCAATGGCTGAAGCGATCGCATCGGCCCCAGCCGGGGGGGGGGCGTGAAAGCTTCGAAAACCATCCTCAAAACCGCGGCGCGCTACGTCGCGCGCATTTCGGCCGGAGAGCGGATCATGCGTGATGCAAGTGGCCGCCTGCAATGGGCCAGCGGCAACGCCGTCGGCCTGCGCACCGTCGAATACATGCTGGAGACCGACCAGCTGCAGCAGCTGGACACCGACCTCTTCGGCTCGCGCGCCCACGGCCAGACGCTGGGGGTGGAGCATGGCTGACCTTCCTCCAACGGTGAGGGCGCGCGTTCGCGTCGAGGTCGAAATCGAGTCCGGCAGCGCCTGGGGTCAGGACACTACAATGGCCCAAATCATCCATCAGGCGAAGGAATGCCTGCCGACGGTTCGCCAGGCCATGGCGAGCATCGGCGGCCGGGTCGTGGGCGAGCCGAAAATCATCTCCATCGTCGCATCCGAAAAGGGCCTGTGAACGCCGTGGCTGATCTTTTTAGCGCCGCCCGCACTGCCTTGCGCTCCTGGAAGCCGACAGCTTGCGCTTGTGGTGCGCCACACCCAAGCTGGAGCCGCAACGGTGCGCACGGGCCATGGCGCTGCCGCGACTGCCACCATCTGCCAGAAACAGGGTCGCCGCAATGAGCCGGCGCCAGATCATCGAGTGCGACCGCTGCGGCGCCATCGGCGACGAGCAGACCGATCGCGACGAGCGCGGCCAAGTCTACGCCGCCTCCCTGGCCGGAAAGGATCGCCTGGGTTCGGCCGAGGCGCCGGCTGACCTTTGCGGCGCCTGCATGGCCGACCTGCAGACCTGGTTCGCCTCCTCTGCCCAATCCGAACAGGAAGCCGCCGCATGAAGGACCTCTCCGAACTCAACCATCTGCGCGATCGCGACTTCGAAAGCCAGCTCTATGGCTATTCCGGCCCCAAGATCGACCCGCTCGCCGGCATCTTCTTTATTCGGGTGAAGACGTCCCGCCGGCCGCTCAAGGTCATCGTCTCGTCGGCGCTCCACCCGAATTCAGCCGGGTGGGATCACGTCAGCGTCAGCCTGCCTGCCCGCTGCCCGACCTGGGACGAAATGGACCTGGTCAAGCGCACTTTCTTCCACCCGCACGAGGCCTGCTTCCAACTGCACCCAGCCGAAAGCGAACACATCTCGAACCACCCCTATTGCCTGCACATCTGGCACAACGCGCTCCAGCCGGTGCCGCTGCCGCCGGCGCATTTCGTCGGGGTCAAGGCAGCGGGCGAGATGCCCGCCACCATGTCCTACCCCGAAGCGCGCCGGCGCATTCTCGCGGTGGCGGCCGCTGCGGGGATGGGGGTGCGGGCATGATCCTGACCCACCGCGCCCCCACCAGCCTGCGCGCCGTCGAGCAGATCGCCGAGGCGGCTCGCGCCTTCGGCCTGCAATTCGCCGGCACCCTGCAAAGCGGCGCGGTATTCAGCCCCTGCGGCCAGTACCGGTACCTGCTGTGGCGCGATGCCAGGCCGGACGAGGCGTTCACCGCCTTCGCCATGCTCAACCCGTCGACTGCTGACGCCAGCGCCGACGATGCCACTATCCGCCGCTGCCGCAGCTTCGCCCGCCGCGTGCCCGGCTGCGACGCGCTGCTGGTCTGGAACCTATTTGCCTTCCGCGCCACCCGGCCAGCCGATCTCAAGCGCGCCGCCGATCCGGTGGGCCCACTCAACGATGCCGTGATCGAATTCGCCGGCGTGCTGGCGGGCCAGACCATCGCCGCCTGGGGCACCCATGGCGGTTATCTCGACCGCGATCGCGCTGTCCTTTGCCGCTGCATCGCCGCCGGCATCGATCTCCACGCTCTCGATCTGAGCCTTGCCGGCCACCCCAAACACCCCCTCTACCTGCAGAACAACGTGCGGTCGCAACTCTGGAAGGAGTTCGGCTCGTGACGATTCCTGGCATCGAAATGGCCTACCCGTTGCGATGGGTAGAAGGCCGGCCACGTACAGCCAGCCGCAAGGAAGCGCTCTGGCGCCACGAAGGGCGGCCAATGACGCTGACCGTGGCCCGCAAGCGGTTGGGAACTCAGATCGGGGCTATGACGAAGCCCGGCCAGACGTTTCGCGTGCTGGACATGGTCCTCTCGACCAACATCCGCTTCACCCAGTCTGGCGCGCGCGACCAAAATGTCAGCCGCCGCGATCCCGATGACCCGGGCGTCGCCTTCTATTTCACGCTCGACAAGCGACCCCACGTCCTCGCCTGCGATCGCTGGTCGACCGTGCAGGACAACATCGCGGCGATCGCCGCGCACATCGAGGCGCTTCGCGGCCAGGAGAGGTGGGGCGTCGCGGATCTGCGTCAGGCGTTCGCCGGCCACGTCGCGCTGCCGGCTCCCGAACAGTGGTGGCAGGTCCTCGGCGTGAAGCCGGGCGCCAGTCGCGACGAGATCCAGGCGGCCTATCGCCAGCTCGCGCTGAAGGCCCATCCCGACACCGGCGGCTCACCCCAGGCGATGACCCGTCTCAACCTCGCCCGCGATGCCGGGCTTGACGCCCTCACCAATGGAGAAACCTGATGCCCGGCATCTGGCGATCTCCACCAGCCCGCGCCGGCCCGCTCCGGCGTAACGGCTCATGCGCCTGCCGGGCTCCCCCAGCAATCGCACGGCCGCCGCCTTCCGCTCCCTTTACACCACCTCGCCCGACCGCGCTTCGCGGTGCGGGTCAGCTTTGACTTTGGAGATACCGATGTCCGCTTCCTCGCCCCAGCAGGATGGCCCTGGCGCCGGCCGCCTTCTGCGCCGGCCCGAAGTTGAGCATGAAACCGGGCTGAGCTGCGCGACAATCTACCGTCAGATCGAGGCGGGGACGTTTCCACGCCCCCGGCGAATCGGCCGCCGCGCCGTCGCCTGGTGTGCCTCCGCGATCGAGGCCTGGAAGCAATCGCGCCCATTCAACGACGGCTGAAATTGCGTCCAGCATCCGAGCCGGAGGGGCACGGATGGGGGCACGTGCCAACCTCAATAACCGCTAAATCCGCAAAAATCAGGGGTCGAGGAAATGCAGTTCGAACGATACTCGGGGAGCCATCCTTCCAGCCAGATCGAGACGGGCCTGACGCCGAACCCGACGCGTCAGGCCCGCTCGCTTGACCGCAGGTCGCGGAAGCAGG